>Ga0247844_1000665_pt1 | contig 71113 bp, 60 predicted proteins | sample LaCtaG_FD_192421 | JGI IMG/M metagenome (GOLD analysis project Ga0247844, IMG submission 192421) | Freshwater microbial communities from meromictic Lake La Cruz, Castile-La Mancha, Spain - LaCruzMarch201714.5m_1 | ecosystem: Environmental > Aquatic > Freshwater > Lake | place: Spain: Castile-La... | reverse complement strand
CCCGACCTACCCGGAGGAGATATTCTACAACGACGAGCACCCGCTGTCGGGAGCGCTACCGGACAACGCTCGCCCGGAGACATGGAGAGATCTGGACAGCGCGGCCTACAACCCGAGCAAGGCGCGGTCGATTCAGTAACCCCCGAGGAGGATGACCTCTCCGACGCCGAATGGCTTAAATCAACGCCGACATCGACGGATGCAGCGTTGTATTCTGCTCCATTGGGCTCTAATAATACTTCCAATTCCGTTGAAAATATGCCAGAGTCTCTTCGTGCCGATCAATCCCAACAGCCCACCGAAGGCGAAAAGCAAGCAAGAAGCTCTGGCTCTGTTTCGCGCCAATTCGCAAAGGAACTCTCGCCTGAGCGAGAGCCCCTCATTTACGGCCAAGGTTTCCACTCCGAAAGCGAAGTCCGGCGGCAAAGGGAAAAACTGATCGAAATCGCGAGGGGGAAAGGCATTCTCCTCGACGCGGAAGAGGAAGCTCGAATTCGCAGAGATGCCGAGGCTTTTGACGAAGGGCAAGAGCACGAAGTGTTTTTTGCGGGTGATGAATGGGTCACGAAGATCACCAAGAAAGATTCATGGGCGGCAGGAGCGGCCCCGGCACAATACTTTGCTCGCTGGGCAGATCTCGGCACTCTTTTCCCGAAGCTAGAACCTCAAGTGATCGGCGTTCTTCCAGACGGACGGATCGTGGTCCGGCAGGAATTTATCAAAGGAACAACGTTTGATTCAGTATCGTCTCTCCAGTCAGCCATGGAGGCCAACGGATGGGAGAAACTCGATGGCAGCAAATATCGCCACCGTGAAACAAAGGCCATCATCTCCGACGCTCGCCCCCCGAATGTGATCCGTGACGATGAGGGGGGAGTCTGGCCGTTTGACGTGGTGGTTCATGATGTGGGAACAAACGAAATAAATCTCAATCGCCAATCCCTCTATTCATCCCCTGCCACCCCAGACCAGCAAGCCGTATAGCCGCGCTCAAAAACCTCGCTCCCATCTACCTTGATGTGCTTAGAGCGTCACAAGAAGGAGTAGGGCTCTGCATGTCTGCTGTGCGCTCTACTTGCACCATCGCCTTGATTCGCTTTACCGTCGTGGCCCCCTTGCCAGTTCGCGCTGCCACATCCCGCAGGCTCTTCCCCGCACGCAGCAGGCGAACAACGTCGGCGTGACGCTCCAGAAGCTCCCCCTGCGTCATTACCGTTCCCACCGGACGTCCGAGCACCTTCCCGGCACGCCGCGCCGCAGCCAGAACCTCCACCCGCGCCAGCCCATGCCGGTCGGCATCCTTCGCCGCACCCGACACGCCATCCTTCTCCACCACCTCGATCACCTGCCAACCTCGCTCAACCGCCAAGGTTCGCAGTTCGTGAACCTGACGCTCGGTTTCCTGACGCTTGGTGGACACCCGGACGAGAATTGCGACCGCAACAACGGGGCATGGCTTCATTTCCATGTCCGGTGTGTTCGCTCTAACGGACCTACTAATCCAGTGTATTCTCGGTCCCTTCCGCTTCTATTTTCAGCCTTCAGAAATTGGCGTTTCCGCAAGGTCTCCCCATCCCTCAAATGTCGAAATCCGGCTGGGGTTTATTTGGTCCCTCCTCACCTCCTGTCGCTCGCGCCTCGACGAAAGCCTCGATGCTTGGAAAGCTGAAAAGTCGCTTGCCCCGCATTTTTCCCCGCTCGAGAAGCGAAGACGACCTGATTTTCCCTTTTGCAACCAGCGCATAGAGTGTGGACCTGCCGAGTCCAAAATAGCTGTGAACGGCTTTGGCGTCGCCCCAGAGCGGGGCTACCGGCTGTATGATGGTTTTCGCATTCATGGCATCGGACAACATAACCGACCGATCCATATGGATCAACTATCACCGTCGCGGACAGCAGCTGCCACCACCCGTGCCCCAAGCCTCTCCAAACGCTCCAGCTTCCCGGCCAGCAGCGGCGACACCACCCGAACCTCCCGCCCCACATCCGCAAGAGTCATGCCTTCAGGAGAGACCTCCTCATGTTTGACCCCGTGGAGCTCCATCAAAGCCTTCAGGCCAGCGACCACGACGGCACCATAGGCCGCTCCTTCGGAGATCCGGCACGATGCCTCCTGGATCACACGCCGCAGGTGAATGTCCACATATGCTCGCACGTTTGCCCGGTGTTCAGCCGGCACCCCATCGTCACCGTTCGATTTGGCGACGATCTCCTGCCACAGGATCCGCACCCGGTTGTAATGGCGGCCCAGTAGGCAGGCGCATTCCTTCAGGCTCTTACCCTCGTAGACGCGCAATCGAATCAGTTCCTCTCGGGTGCGGTAGCCACGAACTCGAGAAAGCTCGGTGCCACGTCGTAGCGGTGCTGTCTGCCGTCCACTACGGTCGCGAGGTTCATCAGGAGTCGACGTCCATACATCCGCCTCCCCGCACTGAGCCACGCCTCCCCCGGAAATATTGGGGACCCCGGACCGGACGCACCCCACGCTGCGACCCACGGAATTACCAGGAATATGTCTGGTTTCAGCACTCATCGCTCTACCGCGCATGAAAGCACACTGACGAGGCCTCAGATAGAGGCGGCGCACCGTAATCCAAGTTGTCGCTGCAGCGGAATCGTCAACACTACAACCATGTGCAACCTGGTATCCGGGATCATCCGCCCCCCGAAAACTACATCAACACCGCACCCGTCAGAACTGCCCAGTAATTCATGGGTTGTATACGTGTCCGAATATACAAAAAGCCTATCTAGGGCGACCCTGTGATCCGACTGATGAAAATCTGGGGAGGTTTTCCACACCTATCATGCATCACGCACATTTACGGCCCCACAAAGATACGGAAAAAGCTGTGACTAGGACTGGTGGTAGAGACAGTAAATTGACGCACAGCCCCCGAACCTCTCAGGGTCACGGGAGCGGGGAGTCCGACGGTGGTCCAGCTTCCGTTCGTGAGGTCGTCGCTGCGCTGGAGCGTGTAGTTTCTGCCAATGACTGTGGGGAAGTTGAGGACGAGGTTGGATCCACTGCTCACGGCACTAGTGATGCGGAAGACGCTGACGGCGCTGGCGGGGTCGGTAAGAGCAGCCCATTCAGCACCGTTGGTCTGGCCGTCAGCATCGTAATCATAGGTAGCGCTATGCAGCGGGTCAGTCGTGGTGCCGTTCCCGGCGGTAGGCAATGTTTCCCAGATGTAGGCGTTGTAGTTCATACCCAGCGTCCCGGCTTCGTAAGCGCCTATGTCCGGAGTGCCGACGATGGGGAAGCCGCGCTGGTCGGTGGTGATAGCGGGTGCGAGAACGGTGGCGGCGTTGCGGGCGGGGCTGCCTGGCGAGAGAGCCATCGTTTGCGTCGGTCCGCCGTAACTTCCGAGCGGGGCAAGATTCGGACTATTGTTGATGAGGTCTCCCATTTGGTTGAAGTTCCCCGTGGCATTGCCGCTGCCAATGAGGTTGTGTCCGTCGCTGATGAAGCTGTTGGTGGAGAGGGTGGTAAAATCCACATCGCTGTTCATGTTCCCCGCAATGATCGTGTTTCTCACCTCCGTCCGGCTGGAGGAGTCGCCGTAACTTGCCACACCACTGCCTGAGCCCGCCGGAGCGGAGTTGCCGCTGAGGGTGCAGTGGGTAAGCTTCATGAGACCTCCTAGGCCGTTCCATATCGCGCCTCCTTCGGCTGCGGTGTTGCCCGAGAACGTGCATTGTGTCAGCGTGGTATTTTGGGGAATGAAGTCCTCAGATGTGTAGCTTAGTATCGCGCCTCCAAGCGTGTCCGCCGTATTGCCCGAGAATGTGTTCTGGTTAAGCGACATCGCACCTACGCTGTAAATGCCGCCACCGTAACCGTAACCGCCGCCGTTGGCCTTATTGCCCGAGAAAGTGCTCTGGTTCACAGTTAATATGCCAGTCTTGTAGTTGTATATGCCGCCGCCTCTGCCGCCGTTCGACGTATTACCCGTCACGTTCGCCGTATTACCCGAGAAGGTGCACTGGTTCACCGTCAGCATGCCAAAGTTGCCAATCGCGCCGCCGGCTCCCGCCACATTGCCCGAGAAGATGCACTGGTTCACCGTCAACGTGCCGTCGTTGTTAACGCTTCCGCCGTTGCCGCTGATGCCGTCCACTAGGGTCAAGGCCGTGAGGCTGACGGACCTACCGAAAGACACATGAAAGATGCATTGCGAGTTACCACCGCTAATGGTGACGCCACCCGTGAGCGCCGAGGCATCTACGGTTACATCGCTGGTGATGTTGATGGCGTAACCCAAGGATTCATGGGAAGAGAGCGTGATGGTCTGCCCGGATAGCGAGGGGTCAAAATTGACTGTGTCTGCCCCGGCGATGTTGTCCGCATTAGCCATCGCCTCGCGCAGCGATCCGATGCCGGAGTCGGCGTTGGTGGTTACGGTGAACGTGGCGGCGTGCAAGAAGGAAAAAAGCCCAAGGACTACAACAAAGAGCAGACGTATGGTTTTCATAGCCTCGGATTATGAGCACAAGCGGACCGCACAGGAAGCTATTCATTCAATAGGAATTTTTCTGGGCGATCAAATCCAGTTTGCCTCAACCAGGCCCCCCCGTCCAAAAACTGCAACATAACTGCACCGCCGATATCAGCAGTTAGAAAAAACACCTTCCACAGGAGGCCTAACCCTCACAAAATAAACTAGTTAGAGAGGTGGCCCGAGCCGGATTCGAACCAGCGACACGCGGATTTTCAATCCGCTGCTCTACCAACTGAGCTATCGGGCCTCACAACCACCCTTGCAGGCGGGGCGGAAGTAAGAGCGGGCAACCGGGCTTTGACAATTGGAAAATAACGAATTTTACGATTTCACAGCCAACACCCAAAAAACCCTCACTTGAGAAAGACTTCGCGAGCCTTCGCACCGTCGCCCGGGCCCACAATCCCACGTTGTTCAAGGATATCGACCATCCGCGCAGCACGCGTGTAACCCAAGCGAAGTCGGCGTTGCAACAGCGAGGTGCTCGCCTTCTGCTCCTGCCGAACAACCTCAATGCATTTCATAATCAATTCCTCGTCGGCCTCCGAAACATCATCGTCTTCATCGGAGTCGTCGCTGTTGAGCGAGGTATGGATGTCGGTTTCAAACTTCGGTTTACCCTGCGCCGCACAATGGTCAATGATGCGTTCGATTTCAGCATCCGTGACATATGCACCCTGCGCGCGCTCCAATTTCGCGGAGCCTGGCGGTAGGTAAAGCATATCGCCCTTGCCCACCAGTTTGTCAGCTCCCTTGACGTCCAGAATAACGCGGGAATCAAGTGCGGACGAGACTTGGAAGGCAATCCGGCAGGGAATATTGGCCTTGATGATGCCGGTCACCACATCGGCGCGCGGCGTTTGAGTGGCAATAATCAGGTGAATCCCTGCGGCTCGAGCTTTCTGCGCAATGCGCGCAATGCACATCTCCACGTCGGCAGGTGCCGTTTGCATGAGGTCCGCCAACTCGTCAATCAACACGACAATGTACGGGAAACGATCAGGAATCCGGTCTTCTTCAAGCTGAAATTCATCATCCTCATCATCCGCCTCGGCACCGAGCTCGCCGGATGCAAGAGCAGCCGCCATCGCATCCATTTGTTCGTCATCCACATCTTCCAACGACCACGGAGGCGCTTGATGGCTGGCCGGAACGGACGGATCCAACCCGCCGGAAACATCATTCACCACCACATCAGCCTCGGGAAAATCGCCTGGTTCATCAGCAATTTCAATCTCCGCATCCGCCATTACCGGCACCGGTTTTTCCTTTTTCGGCCGATTGTTAAAACTATCGAAATTTCGGACGCCCTCCTTGGCGAAGATCCGGTAGCGTTTCTCCATCTCATTCACCACCCACTTGAGCGCCGCCACGGTTTTCTTGGGATCGGTGACGACCGGACAAACCAGATGCGGCAAACGATTGTACATCTGCATCTCGACCACTTTCGGATCGACCATGATAAACCTCAGCTCGTCTGGACCGAATTTAAACAGCATCGAGGCGATGATCGAATTGATGCACACCGACTTTCCGGAACCCGTGGCACCTGCGACGAGACAATGAGGCATTGCCGCAAGATCTCCGATAACCGTTTTGCCATAAACATCCTTGCCCAAAGCCAGCGGAATTTTCTTCTTGGCAGAGCGGAACTCGGGATCGTGCAGGAGCTCGTGCAATGGCACCGCAACTTTCTGTGAATTGGCGATCTCAATACCCACCGTGTCTTTACCGGGGATCGGAGCAAGAATGTTGATACGCTCGGCACAAGTCGCGCGGGCGATGTCTGCTTCCAATTGCGAGATGCGTGAAACACGCAAACCCGTGGACGGATAGATTTCGTATCGCGTAATCGTCGGGCCGCGAGTGATATCGCCTGGAGTGACCTCAATTCCGAAGGCTTTGAGGGTCTCGATAATCACCCGCTGGTTGGTGAGCAGTTCCTCCCGATTGGCCTCAGGTGCCTCCTCCTCTTCCACGGCATCGAGCAACTTGAAATCCGGCAGCTCGTAGTTTTCGTACCCCGTGACTGATAGAAATTGATGATCCACCTTCTTGCGTTCAAACAACTTGCTCCCCGGCATCATGGGCTCGGTGGCACGGCGCTGGGATGCATCGATAATTTGAGGGACCGGTGTCTCACGGAGTTGCAATTCCGCCTGAGCTTCAAATGCATTCTCAGCCTTTGCATTGGTGGATTTCAAATATTCACGTTCCTTCCGCCGTTGTTCACGCTGGCGCTCGCGCTCGGCCATGAGCTCCGCCTCACGCGCAGCCGTTTTCCCCTGCTCGCTGCGGCTCGCTCGCCACTCAGCAATCTTCTGACCCAGCAACCTCCAACATGTCTTGGCGAAACGAATCGGTTGCTGATCCGTAAGTAAAATCACTGCCACCAGATATGCAGCACCAGTGGCGATCAGCGTGCCCACACGCCCAATGAGATTCACCATCACAAATCCCCCGATCCCCTCGCCAATCACCCCCCCCGGCCCACCCGGAATCTTGCAGCGCAACGCCCAGTCTTTGAAAAAAAAGTCCGCCGCATCAAGCCAAGCGGCCCCACTCAGCAGCAACACAACGAATCCCAAAATCGCTCGCGGCCAAATCCGCCCGTCAAACGCCAATTTCACAACCCCAAACCAAATCAACCCCACCGAAATGAGATAACCCGCCACTCCGAAAAGAACCAACTGCACAAACCCCAAAATCCCTCCAACCGGCCCTATCAAATTCTCTCCCGCCGCCCCGGATTTGTCCGCAAAAGCCTCGAAAATCCCCAGTCGAGGAAGATCCGCTGGACTGTATTTCACTAAGGAAAGCAACAACATCAGACCCACCGCGATCCATATGATCCCAGTAATCTCGTTCGACCAACGCGAAGGCTCCTCAACCTCACCACGCTTTTTATTGTCTTTGCTTGCCATGCTTTGTGACTGTGCGACTAGCATCCTCCGTGTCGCTCGCGGGAGCAAGATTGTTTTCATGCCCTGAAAATCTATGTTTCCAAAGCAATTTCAAAAATCAAGGACTGTAGATGCTTCCAATTTTCGTTCTCGTTGACTCTAATTCAACCCCATCACCACTCGTTCTTCCTCATGACGCCCGATACTTCACCCATTTCCCCGGCATCCGGCCCCCAGATGCCCGGCCTTTTTATTGTAATTGATGGCATCGATGGCACCGGGAAATCCACCCAAGCCCGCCGCCTCGGCGATTGGTTCACATCTCGTGGTCGCGATGTCGTGCTAAGCTGCGAACCGACTGACGGCCCGTGGGGCCGAAAACTCCGCGAATCAGCCTCCACCGGCCGACTTTCTCCCGAAGACGAACTCCAATATTTCCTCAACGACCGCCGCGACCACGTGGAACAAAAAATTGCCCCCGCCCTAGCCGCCGGAAAAGTCGTTATTCTTGATCGTTATTACTTCTCCACCATGGCCTACCAGGGAGCCCGCGGTTTCGACCCCGCAGCAATCCGCCGCATGAACGAATCCTTCGCTCCCGTTCCGGATCTTCTGCTGATCCTTGACCTCGATGTGGACACCGCCCACCAACGCATCGGTCACCGTGGCGACAGCACCAACGAATTCGAAAAACGCGAAAGCCTCGAACGATGCCGCGAGATTTTCCTCTCCCTCAAAGATGAACCCTTCGCCCGAGTGATCGATTCAAATGGCACCCTTGATGACGTGACTGAACAAATTCAAGTCATCGTTGCAACCGCCTGCGACGCGTGCTGAGCATCACTCCTTGTGCTTTCGCAAAATATGACTAAACTAGAGATGCGTAGAATCCCTGATCTAGTCATGAAAACTAACTTATTCCAAGATCCCCGTGCCAATGACTTGCTCTCCCGTGTGAGTGAAGACGTCTCCCTGCTCCGGCAGGATGTTGCAAACTTATTCGCGCACACGACCCGTCACACGCTGCCAGCCAGTGCTCACAAACTAGCCGATGAAGCGAAAAACCGCTTGGCAGCAAGCAAGATTTTCACCGCAGAACAATTGAACGCTCTTAGAGGCCAAATCAAACAACCCTCCGCCGCATGGGTGGGAGGCGCTGCAGCCATCGGACTATTTGCCGCCGCAGCTTACCTGCTACTCAACAACAAGTCGAATGGTGCTTGCTGCAACAGAGAGCCGGAACAGGATTTCTGAAAAGACCTCCTACGCCCAATCCGGGCGCTCAGTCTCAAATCGCATCAGCTTATTCGTCCGCGGATGCGTGAATGACAGCTTCCATGCGTGAAGCTGAAGTGGCTGCGCATCGATATCGAGTGTCTGCGTGCCCCCTATCAGACCGTCCGGCAGGTAAGCTGGATCACCGAGAACCGGATAACCAAGGTGCCAAAGATGAATCCGGATCTGGTTAGTGCGCCCGGTTCCCAACACTGCTTCCAGAAGCGCCGTTCCATCCGCCCTACGATCGATGACTTTGAAATCGGTGCGCGATGACTGGCCGTCATCCTCATCCACCGCACGGGTGCCGAGCGTTCCCGGTTCTGAGGAAATCGGAGCATCGGAGAAAAATACATCCTCTATGGGATGTCCTATCACTCGGACCAGATAGATTTTCTCCACCTGTCCATCTATGAACTGACGTTGCAGCATACGGCAAAAATGCCGTGTCCGCGCAAACAACACGATGCCCGTCGTGTTTGCGTCTAACCGATGCACTGGCCGCGGAATGTGCGGCGGCTCGCAAGCGAGATTCATCAGATATTGCAGCGTGTTGCGATGGAATCTCCCGCTCGCGTGCATCGGCAACGGCGCTGGTTTCTTGATCACAATCAACGCTTCATCCTCGTAAATCACCCGGATGTCCGTAGCCACCGGCGGCTCAATATCCGGCGGGAATATCTGCACCACTCGCTCGCCAGCCCGGACGATATGGTCTTTGCCGCGCGCTACGCCGCCATAGTTCATGAATCGCCCGGCATCGCAGCGTGCCTCCCACTCCGCCGGGGAAATTTGCGGAAACAAATCGATCAGCACATCTAGCAACGACCGCTTGTCATGACTCGCTGGGATATGCACTGGCCGACGGTTTTCCTGCCGCACCGAGCCTGGCAGTGGATCACAAACCGCACGCAATTTCACCTCCCGCGCGGCAATCCGCTCCGCGAGTTTTTCGGGCTCGCCCTTGAAACAATGCGGACAACTTTTCCCAGAAACATAACGTGGATCCTCCTGATCCTCAGCATCTAACGGAGCAAGACAGGCAAAACAAACCGCGTGATCGCTTTCGCATAAAGCCGGGTCCACCCCAACGCGTTGGTCAAACACAAAACAATCACCATCATAGTGATCACCACCGCACTCTTCAAAATATTTCAAGATCCCGCCATCAAGCTGATAGATATTTTTAAAACCCTCCATCTCCATGAATGGGCCCGCTTTTTCACATCGAATACCGCCGGTGCAAAACATGACGACAGGCTGATTCTTGAGTTCATCCGGTAGTTTTCTCACCGCGTCCGGAAACCCGCGAAACGTCCTGATGTCCGGGTCGATCGCGCCCTTGAAGGTCCCCAGTTTCACCTCATAATCATTGCGTGTATCCAGCAGTGTCACAGGCAGCCCCTCATCCAACCAACGCTTCAACTCTTTCGCCGCAATCTTCGGCGACGTGTAATTCGCCGGCCGCACACCCTCGACACCAAACGCAATGATCTCTCTCTTCAATCGCACCAGCATTCGGTTGAATGGCTGCGTCTCGCTCAAACTCACCTTCGGCGCGAGATCCTCCAAACCCGGAATCGAACGCAGTTTCACGACCAATTGGTGAATCGACTCCGCCGCTCCCGCCACAAATAAATTAATCCCCTCCGTACTCAAAAGAATCGTGCCTTTAAGCCCCCACACCTTACACACCGCCTGTAATTCTTCTCGCAGGTTTTTCAACTCCGTGAGCTCTGCAAAACGATACGTCGAAATATTGGTGACCATTGACACGCCCGGAAATGAGCACGAAGAACGAAAATGAGCAAGCGAAACGCCCAAACCGCAACAATCCTCAGCACTCCAAAAATCTCATCCTACGAATGCAATACTCGCAAAACATCACACTCGAACTCACCACTCCGGACAAAATCAAAACCATCAACGCTGGAATCGCCGCCACCCTCTTTGGCAATTGTCTCATCGGCGAAACCCCGCAAGGCATTTGCCACCTGTCGTTTCTCGACGACGCAAACCGCGAATCCGCCATCGTCGAAATGAAGGCCGAATGGCCGTTCGCGGATATTTCATGGAACGACACGCAAGCCACCCACCTCAGCGAGAAAATTTTTACACACACGCCCAACTCTGCCGCACCGATAAAACTTCTTGTCCACGGCACACCCTTTCAACTCAAAATCTGGCGCACCCTGATAAGCGTCCCACTGGGGGCACTCGTAAACTATGGCCAACTCGCCACCGCCGCCGGTTTTCCAAATGCCACTCGAGCCACAGGCAGCGCAGTAGGCCGCAACTCCATCTCGTTTCTCATCCCTTGCCACCGCGTCATCCTCTCAAACGGCGACCCCGGCCAGTATCGCTGGGGAACCCTCCGCAAACGCGCCATGCTAGCTTGGGAAGCAAAAATCTCGGTGCTCGGTTGATTCCATATCAACAAAACTTGTTCATAGACATGCCAAAATTGTTGGAATTGGTCAGTAGGTAGCTCACTCAATTCCCAGTCGCAGATCACGCGCGCTCCATAACAACTCCGCAGTGCCCGACCCACCTGCCGCCCTCCCACGCATCTTCCGCGCTCCCGTCTTGCGCTTCGGCCCGAATCGGTCCCGACATTCCGTGAACAGGTTATCCACGAACGCCCGACTCCCCACCGCCGCTCCATCCGTAAAATATCTCACCCGCCACCGCAACATCTGCCGCAACGCCACATCCTGGCTCGTCGCCAGTTCGCTGAGTTCGGCAGCAACTTTTCCTGACGCCAGCCCTTTTCTAACGACCTGGGTCACAGCTTCGCCTTGTTCGTTCACCACGTCCCGTGTTTTCTCTTCCCCGTCTTCCAGCAAAATCATCCGGTAACTCTTGGAAACCCGTCCTGCCCAGTGCCGTGCGTCCGCTTCCCAGCCTTTGTCGGCCATAATCGCCCGCACCAAGCCAGCTTTTGCTTTGGCTCCGCTCCTGCCGGTCGCTCCCATCGCCTCGCCATAACTGCTCCAACGATACTCCGCCGGATCCTGCGCAATCCCTGCACGCACCGGATTCAAGTCGATGTAGGCGGCAATCGTTTTCGATGCGAGTCCATCCTCCACCACCACACTTTTAAATGTTTCTTCCCACAAGTTGCCACATCGTTTCGTCCGGTTGTTGTGCCAACGGGTGAACCGTTGCAGCAAGGTCTTCATAAACTCCGATAGATCGTGCATCCGATAAGTGAAACGCTCGTGAATCCGCTGCACATAAGCTTCCCCGTCCGTGGCCATACCCTGTGCTACCAAGTGTCGTGCTTCCGCTAATTCCTTTGCCACCGTGGCCACAAAAGCCTTCGAATAAAGCGCCCCCAAGCGTTTGAGCAGTTGCTCGTCCGTCAACGCTGATTTCGGTCTCGGCGTCACTTCGAGCAACAAATGGAAATGATTGCACATCACACAGTAGGCCAGCACCCGGCAACCGGAGAAATTCTCCATCATTCGCATGTAAATGCGAAACCGCTCCTTATCATCAGGCCCAAAGGCAAATCGCTTGTCCACCACCCGCGCAATGCAGTGGTAAACCGCTGGCTTCGTCTCCGAATCCGCCCAAGGAACTGTCCACCGCCGCGCCATTTCCAAGCAAAGACTCAATCCGCAGCAACGGCAAGCAATATTTTATTATTTCTGTCTTAAATAATGTAGTTAAATAATGTAAATAATTTTGACAACACAGCGGTTCAACGGTTGATCGTGTTTCTCGCCCATGGATTCCACTGAGTCTTGCATGGGGAGTCCTAAGATCCCATCTTAATCCATGCTTCGCCCATGGATTTCCACCAATCTGGCCATTTCCGCCGATGGAAAAATCTCCTCGGTGAATCGTCGCCCATCCGGTTGGACCTCCCGCGCTGACCACTCCCGCCTCCTACAACTCCGCGAAAATGCCGATGCTTTATTGATTGGGCGAGGCACCCTTGAAGCCGACCGAATGACACTCACTGTGCCCGGAAAACCCATTCAGCCCCTGCGTTGCATCGTCTCGAAATCCGGGAAAATTCCTCTGAGTCACCAAATTTTTCAAAAATCTGGCGGGGAGATTCACTTACTCGTCACCGACCCAACCGCTCCTTCACCCAACATTCCGGCCACCATCCACCGCCAAAGCCTTGCGGTTTTCCTGAAAACGCTCGTTTCAGATCACGGCGTGAACCACCTCCATTGCGAAGGCGGAGGGGAGTTGATCCGGTCGCTCACGGAGCTGGACGCCATCGATGAATTCCACCTCACGCTCGCCGGTCACACGCTTTTTGGTGGCCAGCATGCGCCCACCGCCACAGGCGTGCCTGCGGATTTTCTCCCGCACTCAAGGGATTTTCACATCAGCTACTTCGATCCTCGCCCGGATTCCGGCGAGTGTTTCCTGACCTACCGCCGCGTGGGCGCTCAATGTGCCGGAGCCTCTTTGTCGTGCGCGTCACCACCCGCACCGTGAGGTTCGTGCAATTGTTTGGTTCCATCAGGGCCTTCGAATTCATGGCGTTCGCAAGAAACGCCCGCCAACGCGACGGCCACCAGCAGCAGGAAAAATAGTTTCATCGACGCGCTTCATAACCGCTTCCACCGGAAACGCAACCTCAAGGATCAATATACGCCGCGCGATTTCCCCATAATTTCACACAAGCTTGATCGGAGTTTCACGCGCACGGTCCGTCATGGCCGGGTCAATCCCACGCACGCCATGAATTCACTCCTCAGAATCACCTACTTCTCCATCCTCTACGGTCTCTTATCCGTCGCCAGTCGCGCCGCCACCACCGGCGCTCCCTATTTCCACATCGCTGGAAACCACGAAGAAACCTCCGATGAACGCATGCCGCTGAAATCCTCCGCCGTGAAGGTGGAGATCGACGGCACCATCGCCCGCGTTCGCCTCACGCAGCGATACGGCAATGCCGGCAGCGTCCCGATTGAAGCCTTGTATGTGTTTCCCGCGTCCACCCGCGCGGCCGTGCATGGCATGACGCTCACCAGCGGCGGCCGCGTGATCGCCGCCCGCATCCGCGAGTCTGCCAAGGCGAAGGCAGAATATGAAACGGCGAAGGCGGAGAACAAAACCGCAGCATTGTTAGAAGAATATCGCCCGAACGTCTTTCAAATGTCAGTCGCCAACTTGCTGCCCGGCGATGACGTCACGGTGGAAGTAGAATGGACTGAAATCATCCCGTCACTCGATGCCACTTATGAATTTGTTTTTCCCACCGTAGTCGGCCCGCGTTATGCCGGTGGATCGGCGGAAAAAGCACCGAGTTGGTCGGCGAATCCCTATTTGAAAGAGGGCGATCGCAATCCCGCGACGATCACCATCAATGTCACGCTGGCCACAGCACTGCCACTCGCCGAAGTCACTTGCCCGAGCCATCCGGTGATCGTTGATTTCAAATCGAAAGACCAGGCGCTCGTGAAAATCGAAACCCGCGAAGGTGAGGATGCAGCCAACCGGGATTTCATGCTCCGCTGGAAACTCGGCGGCGGACAGGTCGATGCCGGGTTGATGCTGCACCAAGGGAAATCCGAAAATCATTTCCTGCTCCAAGTCGAGCCTCCGCAACGCGTGACCGCCGGCCAAATCCCGCCGCGCGACTATGTGATGATCCTCGATGTTTCAGGCTCAATGTCCGGATTCCCATTGGACACCGCCAAAGCATTGCTTCGCGATCTCGTGCTCGGCTTGAAACCCACCGACACTTTCAACGTCGTTTGTTTCGCCTCCGGCAGCGGAATTCTATCAGAATACCCGTTACCCGCAAATAAGGAGAATCTTGAGCGTGCGAAACAATTCATCGAAGGCCAAAACGCAGGTGGCGGCACCGAGCTAGCAACGGCTTTGCAACGCTCACTCGCACTGCCCGGCGGCGATGATCGCTCACGCTCATTCTTGCTCGTCACTGATGGATATATCACTGCGGACGCTGCGGTTCTGAGTCTGATCCGCGATAAAATCGACACGGCGAACTTGTTTGCCTTCGGCATCGGATCATCCGTCAACCGCGACCTGATCGAAGCCACCGCACGCGCGGGTCGCGGCGAGCCGACCATCGTCACCACCACATCGGAAGCCGCGCCCGCCGCAAAACGATTTCTTAAATACATCTCGAACCCCGTGCTTACCAAGATCCGCGTCGAGGCGGAAGGTGTTACTCTTGGAAACATCGAGCCAGCAGGATTCGGCGATGTGTTTGCCACCCGTCCGTTAGTGATCAATGGCACTTGGTCCGGCGAGCCTGCGGGCGCGATCATCCTGCGCGGCATCGGCGGAGACGGCGCTGCGTTTGTAAAGAAAATCGACCTCGCGCAAGCTGCCGCCGCCCGTGGATTGAACCACCCCGCGCTGCCCGTGCTCTGGGCCCGGGAACGCGTGCGATATCTATCGGAAGAGCCGGAAAAATCCACCGAAGCCATCCAGGAAATCACAACGCTCGGAATCAGCCACTCATTGCTAACACCTTATACCTCGTTCGTCGCCGTGGATGAAACACCGCGTAAAATGACTCAGTTGGCGAAGTCCGTGAAACAACCATTACCCCTTCCGCTGGGAGTCACTGAAGCCGCTGTCGGTGGGGTGAGCAGCACTTCGATGGTGAGTGGATCTTCCGTTCCCGAGCCGGGAGCCATCGGCCTGATTTCCATCCTCGTCGTTCTGCTCGCCCTTCAACGCCGCCGATGATCCAGCCCGCACACATTTCAGTGCCGATGCTTCAAGCGCCCACATGCCACGGCTGGCGGCGGAGTTTCACCTGGATCTTGCTAGGCTTGGTGTTGTTGCCCGTCGTGCTCTGGTTTATCAAACGCCTTGACGATGGCAGCGACGAACCGCTCGGACTGCTCACACTTGGCCTTGCCTTGATCCTCGCCTGGAGAGACCGGCATTCGCGGCATGCCAGTCCCGGTGCCAGAACTTGCGGTGCACTCGTTTTGTTGGGATCGGTGCTGACCATCGGCCTGCTTCCGCCGATGTTTCGCGCGGCGCTTGCCATCGCCGGAACCGGAATTTGGTTGGGCATTCACCGGCGGCCCGGATTACTCGGATTGTTAGGCCTGGCCCTTCCCATCGTGTCATCGTTGCAATTTTATATGGGCTATCCGCTTCGGCTCGCCGCCGCCGAGGGTGCGGTGGGTTTGTTAAAACTTGGCGGTGTCATGGTGGTGAGAAACGGCGTGAATATAGAATTGGGCGGTCAACTCATCGGCGTGGATCCAGCATGCAGCGGCATCTTGATGTTATGGCACGCGCTGGCCGCGGCGATGGCCTTATGCGCCATGCACCGCAGTTCCTGGCGCATCACGCTGGCGGCCGGATTTCTCGCCGTGCTCTTGGTGATTCCCGCCAATATCCTGCGCGCCACTTGGCTGGCACTCGTTGAATCCGGTCGATGCGAGGCATTCAATCCCGGCCATGGCAATGCCGGCTTGCTCTGTTTCGCCGTGGTCCTGATCCCGCTGTGGTGGTTTGTTTCAAAGTGGCCGCATAGGGAAATCCCAGCATCTCCATCCGCTGCACCGCGCGTCATTGATCAAATGATTTTGTTAGTCGCCGGAGTGTTAGCCCTTGTCTCATTCGTCCGCCCGGAAGCGGCCGCCATGGCTGCGCCGTCACTCCCACCGCCCACGAATTTCACTTTCAACGGACTGACCTTGCCGCTCAAACCGCTGCCGGCTTCTGCGGCGGAATTGGCATTCGCTTCCTCTTTCCCAGGCTCGCTATCCAGCCATCGCTGGGGCGAGAACCAAGTCATTCTCCGCCGGGTGACCAAGGCGACTCGCATGCTCCACCCGTCGCGTGATTGCCTGCGCGCCAGTGGTTTCAAAACCACCGAATCCATCACGGTACGGTCGTCCGACGGCTGTGAATGGTCGCGCTTTTCGGCTAAGCGCGGAGAAATCCGCTGGGTCGTCCAAGAACGCATCGTCAGCGAACAAAATGGCAGTGCCTGGATGGACGTGCCGACGTGGTATTGGTCGGCGCTGCGCCACCCCCTTAACGGGCCGTGGCGAGCTGAGACGGTGATTTCCCAGTGATTTTGTGCTTAGTGGCGGGGGATGGATGCGCTACACCCTGCCCATGCAGGATTTGACCCGCGATCACGGACCCCAACCTTTCGACGAACAAATGACCCGCTGGGGATTGTCTAACCACGAGTTGGTGGCTGTCTCCGAAGAACAATTGAATCACAAACAAGTGCAAAAAGCGCGGAAAGGCCGACAACTGACCCTGCACCTGATGCAGAAGCTCACCCGCGATTTCAACGCGGCGATCGTTTCCCGTCTGCCCAAAGCCGAACGCGCGAAATTTGTCCCGTATCTCCATAAGCAACTCTTCAATTACGCGAAGGGATACGACGCCGCGCGCTGCGACCCCAACGAAACCTTGTGGCCGAAGTGAGCGCACCGCCATGGACGATCATTGGCCAGGGCCTCGCCGGGACCTGTCTTGCTTGGGAATTCTGGAAACGCCGCGTGCCATTTGCGTTGATCGACCGGGAACATGGCGGCTCATCGCGCGTTGCCGCCGGACTCATCAACCCGATCACTGGCAAGAATTTCGAGCCGAGCATAAAAATCGGCGAGTTCCTTCCAGAATCGATAGATTTTTATAATGCGGTCGAGCAACACATAGGAAAACCTCTCTGGCATCCACTGCCGGTGCTGCGATTGGCGGATACCGAAAAAGAATGGAGCCGGATGCTTGCCAAACTCACCCGGCCGGATGTCAAACCATGGCTGTCCCATGACAATGCCGCGATTGCCGTGAACGGATGGGTCGGCGCGATCGAGCTCACCGGCGGCGGCCGCCTCGACACACGTGCATTTATCGATGGTTCGCGCGAGTTTTTCAAAAAACTCAAACTCTATCAGTCCGCAGAAATTCACACCGATACACTGGGCCCCGGAAGGATCTGGTGCGAAGGTGCGGCCGGCCTGATGTTAGGCAGATACGGCCCTCATCGCTGCGCAAAAGGTGAAATTCTAACACTCAAAGCCACAGGCTGGGGCGAGACACACATTCGCATCGGCGCGGGTGGTTGGCTGGTGCCCTTGGGCAACGGCTTATTCAAAGTCGGCTCGACCTATGAATGGAACCAGCTCGACGAAACCCCCACCGCTAAAGGCCGCGCACGCGTTCATGAAATCGCCGTTCGCTTGGGCGGCGAACACTTTGAAGAAATCGCCCACGAAGCTGGCATCCGGCCAATTTTACGACGCAGCGAACCCCTGATCGGCCCGCTCGCCGGTGGCGATTGGATGTTCAACGGCCTCGGCTCTAAAGGCAGCCTCTACGCCCCCGGTGTCGCCCGGCGACTTGCCGATTGGCTAATCGACGGCCAAGCCCCCGAACTTGAATTCGATTTCCGCAATTTCCGCAACAACCCGTTTTCGGGCAATGCATGATCGTCCTGCTAGATGACGCAGGCGCATTTACGGAGATGATAAGCCAACTCTACACCCAACCCGCCTATCTGATCTGCAACTGATCCAAAACTGCCATTTGAGGATTTATGTGTCGGTATGTGATGAGCGGATTGACCACCGCTGCCCGATTTTCCAAAGTATCAGTCATGACCGATGTAGTTTGTGCGATCATTCAGGATTCGGAAGGGCGTTTTCTCGCCTGCCTTCGTCCGCATGGAAAACATTTGGCAGGTTTCTGGGAATTCCCTGGAGGAAAAGTGGAGGCGAATGAAGCACCGGAAGTCGCGCTCATCCGTGAACTGCACGAGGAACTCGGAGTGCTCGTGCAGGTCGGGGCGCCACTCGAACCGGTGATTTGGAACTATGATCGCGGATGCATTCGCTTGCTGCCATTTTTTTGCGCCATCCCCAACGGCCAACCGCGCGCGATTGAACACGAGCAATTGCTTTGGTGCTCCCCCGAGGAGTTTGGAACCCTTTCGTGGGCGGAAGCCGACCTTCCGGTGCTCGGCCAAATACTTGCCGGAATTCCGGAAACCCCACTCTGACCCGGGAAACGGGACCCATAAAATCCCGACAGCGCACGGAATGAAAAACATCCCTCTCCTGGCCCGTATGCATGCACATGAACCCATTAAAAGCTTGCTGCTTTCTGGTCATGCCGATGATTCTAACAGCGACTAACCTTGCCGCTGAAAGCCTTCAACAATCATTCAGGGATCTCCCCAACTCCGCAAAACGCCTCACCGGCCCACTGTTCTGGCTGCACGGTGATGAATCTCCCGAACGGCTGAACGCGATCCTCGACAAGGTGGCGGAGGGTGGAAATGGCAGCTTCACTGCGGAATCACGACCTCACAAAGATTGGCTTGGAGAAGGATGGTATCGTGATCTGGAGATCTGCCTGAATGCTTCGAAGCGGCTCGACCTTCAAATGTGGATTTTTGATGAGGACTGGTGGCCAAGCCAGACCGTTGCCGGCAAGGTTCCGATCGAGTATGTTGCCAAAATCCTCGTGGCGGATGCAAAGTCGGTGGATGCCTCCGGAATCTATCAGGGTAATCCTGCTGTTGATCCGCAATTCATCGCGCTTGTGGCAGGCCGCTTTGCCGAAGATGGGGCGATTGATGTGGAATCCTTGAAGGATCTAACACTGACTGCCCGCGAAGGAGCGGTGAAGTGGACTCCACCAGCGGATGGCGGTAAATGGCAGGTGATGGAATTCCGTTGGGAGCCCGCCCCGCGGCTGAAACAAGGCAAGCGCTATGCGATTGATGGCATGAGTCGCGATTGTGTCGATTGGTACATTAAGACGGTTTATGAGCCCCACCATGCGCACTTTGGCAACGACTTCGGTAAGACCATTCCGGGATTCTTTTATGATGAACCGGAAACCCCCGGCGACTGGGGAACAGAGTTGACCGCGACATTCAAGAGCATGGGTGTCGACTGGATGCCGGCCTTTGTCGCATGGAAATTCAAGCTTTCCGGCGAAGCGCAGGCTGCTGCGTTTTACCAATACGCTGAGGCCCGTGCGGAAACCTGGGGACGCGTGACCTACGGCGGCCTGTCCGAATGGTGCCGCAAGCGCGGCGTTGTTTCCATCGGTCACTTCATGGAACACAACAAACTGTATTACAATCCCGATTACTGCGCCGGTGACTTGATGCGACTGCAGAAATACAGTGACATGGGTGGCATTGATCTCGTTTGTCAGCAGATGTATCCCGGAAAGCGACCCTTAGACATCTATCAGACCCCAAAACTGTGCAGCTCGGTGTCTCACGTGTATGGAAAGAAAGACGATCTTGCAATGTGCGAAATTTTCGGCGGATACAACCAGAAGTTGACCTATCCCCAGATGAAGTGGTTGTGCGACCAACACCAAGTTCGCGGAATCAATTTCATGATTCCTCATTCGTTCAATCCAAAGGCACCGGTGGATAAGGATTATCCGCCGTATTTTTACAACGGCGGATTCGAGCCACGCTTTGCCCTGTATCGAGTATGGGCGGATTATTCTAGCAGGCTTTCGTTAATGCTAACCGGCGGTCACCATATCTGCCCGGTGGCCGTGTTGTTCAGCGGCAACGCGAAACGGCTCGGAGAATACACGACTCCGGAGGATCTCACCACTGCCATCCAGGATGCGCTTTACGATTGCGACTGGCTGCCATTCGAACGTTTTGAAGATGCCGTCACCACTGTCGGCAAGGGTGACCTGCGTTTGCACGATGAACGCTATCGCGTGCTGGTGGTGCCACCTGCGGAAGCGATGCCACATACCACACTCGCCAAAGTCAAGGCCTTCCATGATGCGGGCGGCGTGGTGATCGGGCATGGCCGTCTGCCCTCGAAATCACTGACTCCCGGGCGCACAGGCAAGGACATGGTTTCCCTGTGTGAATCCATCTGGGGAACAGACGCCAAGCCGGGCTCCGGTGTTTGCAAGACCACCGCGAATGGCGGGCGTTCCTATTTTCTAACTGAAAATCCGACTCCTCTTGAAATTTCCAACTGCATGAAAGATGCCGCAGTGCCGCCGATTGTAGATGTTCTCGCAGGCGATACCGGCAACTGGCTTCATGCGCTTCGTCGCGTGGATCGCGAAGGCCGGGACATCGTGCTGATTGCCAATCAAAACACCGATGGTGGGGCGCGAGCATTCTCGCTGCTCATTCCCGGGGCCAAGGGCGCTCCCGAGGCATGGGATGCGATGCGTGGTGAATCCCACTCGCTGCCATGGCGTCAGGAAAAAGCGGGTGTGGTGATTGAAATCACGCTTGAGCCGGTCGAGAGCGCATTGATCCGTTTCGGCGGCAATGGCAATCCACCACTCCGTCTGACACCATCCTCGAAGGCGATCACGACCCATGTCATCGAAGCGTCAACATCGGCGACGCCGATAGTCTATCAAACGCCTGAAAAGGGCCAGAAAAGTCCATGCGTTGGGGTCGCATTTCAAGGCGAGGTGAATATTTCCGCTGACTCGCTTAAGTCCGGCCGACGGGCCTATCTGGTCTGCGAGATGTCCCCGGATGCCGGTGAGGATGCAGCAGCCGTGCGGGTGAACGGTAAATATGCCGGAGGATTCATTGGCAAACCCTACCGTGTCGAAATTTTCTCTCAATTGAAGGCGGGATCAAACACGGTAATCATCGAACCGTTTCCCGTCAGCAAAGTTTGGCTCGAGTGGCATTGAGGCGAATGGTCTCAGTATGAATTCCCTCCATTGATCTCAAATATCTGCCGCAGCTGATGGCTGGGCTTTTGAACGAGTCCGTAGATTCAAGAGCTCCACACCAAGCGAGAAGGCCATGGCGAAGTAAATATAGCCTTTGGGAATCTCAAAATGCAGACCCTCAGCGATGAGTGCTGTCCCGATCAAAATAAGGAACGAGAGCGCAAGCATCTTCACCGAAGGATGACGCGAAACAAAATCACTGATCGGGCCTGCGGCGATCATCATAACAGCGACGGAAATAATCACGGCCAATGCCATCACTGACAAATGATCAGCCATGCCAGCGGCAGTGATCACCGAGTCCAACGAGAAGATGATATCAATGAGCGCGATCTGGATCATCACCGCCGTGAAACTGCTCGCTTTCACGGACACCTGCGCGTCCGGACTATCTTCAAGTTTGTGATGGATTTCCTTGGTGGCTTTCCAAATCAGGAAAAGTCCACCGATGAGAAGAATCAGCCCTTTGCCGGTGATGCCGAGCATACCCCCATGCTCGGCGGCGTGCGGAGACATTTTCCAAAATGCCGGAGCAATGGGGATGGTGAAAATGACGGCTTTAAGCCCCATGATCCATTTGATCGTGGCCAGCAGCATGAGTCGCGTGATCATGGCCAGGCCGAGTCCAAAAATGCGACCCATACGCCGTTTTTCCGGTGGCAAGCGATCCACGAGGATCGATAGGAAAACGATGTTATCAATCCCCAAAACGATTTCAAGAAGCGTGAGAGTAGCGAGGGCGGCCCAAGCGTTGGGATCGGAAAACCAAGTGAAGTCGAACATAGGAAGCGGATATCAGGAGATTTGGGAGGCGAAGGCAAGCGCGCGTTGCTTCATCTGGGTGGCCATCAAGTTCAGGGCATTTGCACGCGTGGGAGCGAGGTGTTCCTTGAGGCCGGTGCGATCAATGAAATCCATGTCAGCTGTCAGAATGGCATCCGGTGTCTCGTCATCGAGAACCCGCACAAAGAGAGCAATCATGCCCTTGGTGATCAGCGAATCGGAGTCCGCCCCGTAATGGATTTTTCCATCTTGATAGGAGGCATCCAACCAGACTTGCGACTGGCATCCCTTGATGAGGTGCTCCGTGTTCTTGGCCGCAGCATCCATCGGCGGAAGTTTTTTGCCGAGTCCAATGACGTATTCATAGCGTTCGGTCCAATCTTGAAAGAGGGCGATTTCCTCCAAAAGTTGTTCTTGTTTCTCGGCGATGGTCATGCGGCCGACAGTCGAGCGCGAAACCAAGAGACGGGCAAGCCGGATCAGGTGGCGGGAGCAAATCTTTGCAACGCTTTAGCGGCGAGAAAAGCGCAGGGTGGCCCGATCAAACACGCGATCGCCAAGCTGCCGGGCGCTGCTGCGGTAAGAGCAAGCGGCATCAGGACAATCCAATCCACCAGCGGGATTCCGGCGAGCAAATTGGAGACATGTCTATGAACCGGCTTGCGGAAGATCGTCACACAAAGCGCAATCCACAAGGCGTAGGGGAAAACCCCGAAAATACTCACATCCAGAGGACACGCCAAATCCACCCACGATGCGAAAAACATCGAGAACGCGGCTGGCACGAATAACCATCTTGAAAAACGCAAAAACCCCTTCGGGGCGCTTGTCGTGGATTCACTTCTGGCACTCAGGGACAGTGCGACGATGTGTAGAAACAACCCGAAGGCACAGGCGATAAGGACAAGTGGTAATCCTTGCCGGACGGAGAATCCGACAAATCCCAGCACCGGCAAAAACGCGCGACACAATCCCATCGGGATCACTGACCACGCCGCCCACTTGTGCGACCAAGTATAAATCCCGATGGCGACAACGATCATCAGTGCGACGACCAAACATTGCGGACGCACGGCAGCGGCGGTGCATAGACTCAGCAGACCGAAGGTGCAGGCGGTTAGAAAATAAGTGCGCGCAGTGAAATGCCCGCTTGGTAGCGCCCGTTCACGGCGGTGAATTTGATCCCAACCACGGTCTGCCCAGTCGTTGAGGAAGTTCCCAGCGAAGTAGAGAAACACTCCGGACATGATCAAAAGTCCCATCGGAACAACGATCGCGTCCATGCTGCCAAGGCCTCCGGCCGAGCTAGCCAAGACGACGCCAAGGAAGACATTGCCCGCCACGCTGGGAACATTGGCGAGTCGGGCGCTGGCCGCCAGTGCGCGGCATGGATGCGAGAATCCTTTCAAATGAAATGGTCTATCGATTTACGAGAGTCACTCGATGCTCACTCAGTGTTCAAATTCTCCAAGTCTCTCGCGGCTAACCGTTTCACTTACTTGGAGGAAGTGCCAGGCAGAAAACGGTAATAAACTTCCAGCATTAGGGTGCAGAGTGCGGTCCGGTAGTGGGCATTACTGGTAAACTGGGGAGCCACCGCGCGAATTTTGCCACCGCCCTGTGAGTTCGGAACTTTCCAGGAACCATCCGCATTCTGATTTTTCAGAAGTTGATCACGAAAAATCGCATTGTAATCGCTCCACGCTTTGCCGCCGCGGTTCATGATGGCTTGGGCTTCATAATAGTGGCCGTAGAGGTCGGAATAAATGCCCTCGTATTCGAACTTCGTGTTTTTCGTGATATAGTTCGCCGCCCGGCGTGCGCTGGTTCCTTCTCCCTTGTTCCACATTTGGAGCGAGAGCAATCCGGCACCGGTGAGGGTGAAGTAGCCGGTGGCGTGGGTTTCACCGGCTTTGCTGTAGCCGAATCCACCATCTTTGGATTGCAAGGAATCCACATAGTCCATGGCTTTGTTCGCCGCGCGTGGGAGTCCTTTGAACTCAAGACCCGTGTGATGGCATGCCTTGAGCGCTTGGATTTGCCAAGCGGCTACGGAGAGGTCGGTATGCCCTCCGGAAGTTGCATATGCATAAGCCCAGCCGCCATTATGATTTTGATTGTCGATGATCCATTGGCCAGCTTTTTGAGTGACCTCAAATAGGTCGGGCACTGGGATATTGCCCTCTTTGCAAAAGGTCGCCGCTTCGGCGAGTGCGTAGGTGGCGATGGCGTGCTCGTATGGCCATGAATTGCCAGTTGGATTGGCCGAGAGCTTGCCATCGTTTTTCAGGCCGATGTCGATCAGGTAGGTCATCGCGCGGGACACCGTGTCACCGTAGTTGAGGGAGCGCGGCGTTTCGCAACGGCCCAAATAGGCCAGCAACGCCAGACCCGTCATCGCCGTTTGATTGCGTTGGGTCCATGATCCATCCGCACTTTGGGTGGCCTTGAACCAGTCTAGCGCTTTGACTACGGCATCTTCGCATGCCTCATTGCCGCCGGATTCTTGCAAACGCGCCAAGCGATCCTCCTTGGAGCAACGTTTTTTCATCACGGGCGGGATCGTGTCAAACTGGCTACCGGATTCGTCGCCTCGCAGCCAGTCACTGCCAAAATCATTGCCACTGCCGAAATCCAAGGACGGTGCCGGAACGTCCACATCCGGGGTGGAAATCGCGACAGGGGAAAAGGTGTTGGCTACGAGAACCGGAGCTGCGGCAGGCGGCGGTGCCGAGGGTCTGTTAGCCGTATTGATGGGTGTTTGTTTCGGGCTTGGAACCGGTGGCTTAGTTGGCGGTTCGGGTATGTAGTGGATGACTATCGGATCTTTTGGAGGGGGCGGCAGCAGCAACATGCCGAGAAGAAGTGCCAGCAAAACGAGGGAGAACCCAGCAATCACCAAGGAGGTGATGGTTGAGTTTCTGCGCTGGGCATGCAAACGTTGGATGGCCTCTGGACTCAATTCGACGTGTAGGCTCATGGTGTTTTTCGGGTTATCAATCAATCAGTAACCTATCCACCCTTTCCTCGGATGTCATCAAAAATCAGCTGCCAATTCACTAAATTTGCAACCCCATCACCACCCACACGTTGCCCATTCACTCGACTTTAGCGATCACTACCCGGAACCCATAGATCGTATCCTGATATGTGGGAGGCACGGCGTTTCTGGAACCCGTGTAAAGATTTTCCATCTGATAGGTATTCCAACCGCCCCCGCGCAACACTCCGAGCACGTTGCTGGGGTGCTTGGAATACTCATCCGCTACCCATTCCTGGACGTTTCCACTCACATCAAACAACCCGTATGAATTCGCGGAAAAACTTCCGACGGGTGCCGTGAATGGATACCCATCTTCATAGCCGGGAATCGTCCGGACAATCTCGACTCCCGGTGTTCGGGATGCTGACAGGTCTGCTAAATTCGCGACTTTTTCACCCTCCGGCCATGCCATGCCCCATGGAAACATCCGTTGTTTGCGAGCATCCCTCGATCCTGGACTCGTATCATCCTCGTCGATCAATCCCGCAAATTGACTCCATTCCAAATCGCTGGGCAGACGATAAACATGGGCCATCGAGATTCTCTCCGCCTTGCTCTCACGACGAGTCAGCCATTCACAAAACGCCTGCGCATCTTCCCGGGAAACATTCACCACCGGGTGATCATCGTCCTGCGGAAATGGCGCATGACGTGGCGCAACGTGTCCGGACTCTCTCACAAAAAGCGCATAATCTGCCACTCGCGTCTCCCAAATTGAAACCATCAGATCTTTCCCCAGCGGTGCAAACCTCATCTGAATCCCATTTTCCCACGGCCTGCCAAAGACCACTCCCTGGTTTTTCACCAAGGTAAGGTTTTGCTCAAAAGTCGCACCTTCTGCCATTGTGATACTCTTGGCCAAGGATGTATAGCCTTCCAGGACGAGCAATAAATCCACTTTACCCGGTTTCACCTGCGGAATCGTCAAGGGCCCGTGGGTGGAACCTGCGAATTGATTGTTCAAATACACCTCCGCCCCAGGCGGCTCGCTGGTGAGTAGAATCCGGCCATAAACGATCCGCCGCACCATCACGCGGAAAGGTCGCAAGCTCTCCTTGCGCGCCTGTGCACTCATTCCCGGATGCTCGAAGGTCTCTTCACGAAGCGGCCTTACTTCGTGCTCTTCTGTCAAAAAGCCCGCCCTGATCCCACTGTTTTGCAACCACAGGCAGTATGCATTCGCCACCTCGGCATTCGATAGGATCACATCTACAGGTTGGCCGTTTTGCGAAAACCTGAGAATTTCCACTTGGTTTTTCGCCAGTTTCAACGTCTCTCCACGTCGATCCCACATCTCCTGCGTGACGAAGCCCGAACTGACATGATAATCTTCCACAGGTTGATACACCGCACCCAGTTGATCCCCCCACACTTCCCCCGGTTGAGGCGGCGAAAATACCTGCATCTCACCATAGAGCGTCATCGGCTCGATGGTCGCATTCACCGGCACCGTGCCATTCACCACCAATGGCTTGAAGCCATTCTTGCGCAACGTAAACGTGACTTCCGTCCCGACATTCGCAGTCAGAATCAGCGTCGGCGTAGTGCCCACCAAAGTGCCGCCAGCATCCAACACATCCGCGCCCTCGGGCGTGCTAAAAACCCGCAGCAAACCGACCTTGGGCTCCGGCGGCAGCGGCTCGAACACGAGGCGTCTCACCCAATCCGAATCCTTAACCAATTCCCATCCCGCCCAACAGGCAAAACCGGTCAGCATGAGCGTAGTCATGAGCACGGCCATTCCACTTCGACGTCGGCGTTTTCCGCGTTGAATGCGTTTCAGCGATTCCGCCAAACCGGCCGCCGTGGAGATTTTCCTCTTGGAAATCCGCGGTTCGCACACCTCGCAAATGATTCGGTTGAGTTCCAGCCAGCGCTTGCGGTCCGGGCCTGAAGGCATTACGTCTGGCAACTCCGGGAAATTCATCCGGTCCATCCCTGTCGCAATTTCATACAAAACTTTCCCCAAACTGTAAACATCCGCCTGGGCCGATCCAGGACCTTCCGGCGGAACAAAACCCTCAGTCCCCACAAACGTGCGCTGCCCACGGAGCGCCACCAACCCGATGTCGGCCAGCTTTGCCCGGCCATTGACAAAAATAATGTTCGACGGCTTCACATCGCGATGTGCCAAACCTTGCGCATGCAAGTGTTCCAGCGCCTCCGAAAGACGCAGCCCGACATCAATGCACTCATTGGTGTCCCACTGGACGCCCGCCGCCTGATGGTGGTCCGCACGCAAAGTCCGCGGCTCGTATTCGATCGGATTGATGTCACGACCAGTCCTCACATCATCGCCGATCTCCATCACGTAATAATAAAACGACGTGCCATCCGGACTGCGGCCAACATGCAAAATATTCACCAATGCCGGATGATCCCGGGAAATCGGCTCGAATTTTAATATCCCCTCAAACTCCCGCTCAAATCCCCTCTCATCCTCAAAATCCTCTCGCCAAACCACTTTCACCGCCCTCAACGCACCCGTCACCCCACGCGCCAGCCAAACCTCACCATAAGCTCCGCCGCCGATCTTCCGCAGAACTTCGTGATCGGGAATCGAGGGACTTGGACGTAATCTAGTCGGCATCGCCATCGGCTTCGGCTTCCAGTTTCGCCAACTCACGTTTGAGCACGGCTCCCACCCGGTGCTTCGCCAAATAAACTTGGGCCATACTCACACTGAGTTGATCCTGCACTTTCTTGGCGTCCCACTGCTTGATGACATAACAATCAAAAATCTGATACTGCTTGGGGGAAACCTGCGCCTTGACCCGGGATAACGCCGCATCCGCGATATTCTTTTTCCACTCGATGTTCCACAAGCGCGACAACACATCGCCCGCCGGATCCTCCACGCGATCAATCACCGCGGTTTTCCGGTCATTGTCCCACTCGCCGCCCATCATTGCCGTGTCCTTCTTGCGCTTCCGGAATTGGTCGTTGATCCGCCAGCGCGTCATGTTCATCAACCAAGTCTTGAATGATCCTTGCTCCGGATCGTAGAGCTTCTTTTTGCTCTGTTTGGCGATCGAAAGAATCGTCTCCTGCACACAATCGAAGGCCTCGTCCTGACGCAGTCCCGCCTTTACCGCCACCGAATAGATCAACCTCCAGTAAGTTTGATAAAACTCATCCCACGTTCGCTGGTCCTCCCAATTGTCCAGCCTTGCGATCAAACTCTTGCGGGTTTTCGCATATGCTTGCGTCAACACCTCATCCCGTTTTTCAGATTTATCCTCGTCGTCCTCTGACATCGCGTACCACTTACCCCATTCCCGCGCGCCTGTCTTTCACGGATTCAACTTTTTTTTAACTCTTTCATTTTCAATGTAAAACCCACCGGAAATGAGCCATAAAACCCCTCAAAAACCACCATCTCAAGAATCTAATCCGCGTTTCCTTCCTGTTACGAATTCTCAAACTACCGTTTTCCGGGCCAACTTCCGTACCTGCAGATCAAAAACTTGCCGTTTCCCCGCCATCCGGCACCATCATGGCCGCATGACTGAAACCCGCAGAATCGCCCTGTTCGGGGGCACTTTCGATCCCATCCATCTCGGTCATGTCGAGCTGGCGGAGTTGGCAAAATCCGCGCTCGCTCTCGATGAAATCCGCTTTATCCCCTGCCGGATTTCCCCACACAAAACCGGCTCCTCTCCCGCCTCCGCCCAAGATCGACTCGAAATGCTCCGCCTCGCCACCCAGGACCTACCGTGGGCAGTCATCGATGATTTGGAAATCCGCCGTGAAGGCCCGTCGTTTTCTTGGCAAACCGCGGATGCCATGAAGACGAACTTTCCAAACGCCAGACTGTTCTGGATCATGGGCACCGATCAATGGGACGCACTCCTCGATTGGGCACACTCGGAGCGCCTCGCCACATGCGTCGAATTCATCGTCTTCTCTCGCGGCAAAACCCCATCTCCCCGCGCCGGATACCTTCTGCATGCGTTAGAAACCGACCAGCCAGCCTCAGCCACTACCATCCGTGAAGCCATCGCCGCAGGCACCACCCACCACCCGTGGCTCCATCCCGACGTCTCGCGCTGGATCGCGGATCATGGACTCTATCGTCACCCATGACCGCACATCCATATCCCGATTCATGCCAAGAATTTCCCCAGTCCAGGCAAGTCGACGAGTTGGCGCTTGAATGTTCCCTCCCTGAGCCCTAGTCCGGTGGCCGCATGGATCCAATGCACGCTTACGAACACCTCTCACTTTTCACAGTCGGACTCTTGCTGGCCATCTGGCTCATCGGCCTGCACGCGGTCATGCTCACGAAACCTGCCATGATGCAGAGGTTCCTGAAAAAATTCCCGCGTGATCCAATGATGGGCCAGATCCTGCTCGGAATCGGCCTCGCCTGGTTTTGGTTGCTGATCGCACCAGAAAATCTCGGTATGCTCAGCGCCCTTGCCATGGACTTGGGAGAATTCAACGGTGCCAAAAGCATGCTGCGCATTCTGGTTCCCGTGGCCATGGTTCTAGTCGCCATCAGCGTCAGGGATTTTCTCGCGGTCCGTGCCCTCGGCGTGGTGGGTCTCATGGTCGCTTCCCCCCTGCTGGAATCCGCCTTTCTCAAAGACCCCTCATCGCGCTTGCTGATACCAATTTTCGCCTACGCCCTGCTCACCGCCTCACTTTTCTGGGTCGGTATGCCCTATCTGTTTCGCGACGCAGTGACGTGGATCACAGCCGACCAAAAACGCTGGAAAGTTTGTTCCCTAGCCGGTCTTTGTTACGGCTTCGCCACACTCACCTGCGCTTTCGCGTTCTGGCGGGGTTACTGAGAAAACTCAGCATCCACTTCAGTAAACCGGCGCGCCCGAAGTATCACCGGAGCTATCTCCGCCAGCAGACTTGTTCGCAGTTTTTTCCATGCCTTCTCCGGCAATCCGCAAATCACGACCAAGGCCAATGAAGGTATTGCAGGAAACAGAAAAAACGGCGGTAACGACAAGGGCAATCAAAAGTATGAATTTCATATCAGCGCTTTTTACCGCAATTCCCCAACCCTGCAAGCCGATTTTGTAAGCAATTCTTAACAAATGCCGTCCAGAGCCCCCCAACACTCATTACGCCAAGGCCAAAGGTTGGAACTGGAAAGCCGATGTCATTCCGACCCGGTCTTCAAAATAGTAAGCCTGCTTCTTCCACTCCCCAGTCCGCTCGAAAAGCTATGCCGTAGGCTTCCGCATACTGAAAAGCTCATAGAGTATTTTCGGGGATCATTGGAACGACTCCACCCATATCGCATCGATCAGAACCGAGTGCGGGGTGGCTGGGCTGCCGCGTTCGTTGCGGTGAATCTGCGCGACCACCATTTCCACGGCAACGCGGCCCAATTGCTCCTGACAAAGGTTTAGGCCGACACCTTCAACGGAGCCCGTTTGAGGCATGAGCCATGCGATGAAAGGCTTTGCCGATGGAGCCTCGTTGAATCGGACTGATCCCGGCCAGTCAAGATTTTCAGCAACCAAAACCGCATCGGGATTCTCACGCCGCAGCCATTTCTCCATCCTAAAGTGATCACCTTTTCCGACAAGAAGTGGAGACACCTGCTCGCGCTTTGGCAACGATTGTTGGCAGGCATGGAAGGATCCCAGCCACCGGCCTTCCACGCGTTCGTTCATCGCTTTCGTTAGGGCAAGCCCGATCCGCCGGAATCCCCTCGCGCGCAGACGCTCGAAGGCCAGCGCACAACCTTGAAAATGATTGGGCGACACCCGGTGCATCACCGGCTCATGGAGGCTGGTGCCGATCGTGACACCTGTTAGTCCGCGCAGGTCGAGAGGAAATTTACCTGAGGTCGCAGGCACAGGCGGAAAAATCACCCCCCATTGTCCGCGGGCGGTCAGGATGCGATGCAGGCTCTCTGGCGTGAGACCATCGCGTCCGGCGTGATACACTTCGATGCCGTAACCCAGTTCGTGCGCCCGCTCTCTCGCGCCGCTCAGGATGGGTGCGGTGCTCATGACATTGATACCCTGCTCACCGCCGTCCGGCCAGAGATCGATCCAGGCGATGTGGTGCGGATCGCTACGGCGACGGTGATGGTGCATCTGCGACATCAAGGTCGCCACCAGCGGATGGGGGCGATAGCCGAGACGATTGGCTGCCTGCTGGATCTCTAGGCAGCGGCCTTGCGGAATGGTGGGATCATTGCGCAAACCCTTGGAAACCGTGGAAACCGCGACACCGATAGACTGTGCAACATCGCGCATGGTGATGGGACTCGCAGGTTTCACGAAACGATATTCGTAAAGCTCTCCTCGCAGGGCAAGATCCAAGTGTGAGATGTAGTTGCGCATGCCCGAATGGAAGTCAGACAGCGAACTTTTCGAGTTGATCAAAACCCATCTTTATACGCCTGTGGTCGGCGATATTCTGGATGTCCTTGGTTTTACTCACCAATTTCTACCGCAAGCGGTCCAACCGCTGCTGCCGGAGATGAAACTGGCAGGTCGCGCGATGCCGGTGCTGATGATAGACGTCCATGGCCCGCAGAAAAAACCATTCGGGCTGCTGACCGAAGCTCTCGATCAGTTGCAGCCCGGGGAAACCTATCTAGCCAGCGGTGGTGACATGCGCTGCGCCTACTGGGGAGAAATCCTGACGGCCACCGCCCGTATGCGCGGCGCGGTGGGTGCGGTGATCAACGGCTTTCATCGCGACACTCCGCGCGTGTTAGAACAGAACTGGCCAGTCTTCAGCCGCGGGCGGTTTGCCCAGGATTCCGGTGTGCGCACGCAGGTGGCGGATTATCGCTGCCCGATCGAAATCGGCGGGGTCTCGGTCGATCCGGGAGATCTGGTGTTCGGGGATCTTGACGGCGTGGTCATCGTGCCACGCCGTGTGGAGCGGGAAGTCATCACTGCGGCGCTCCAGAAAGCCGCAGGTGAAAATCTCGTGCGCAAGGAAATCGAAAATGGTATGTCGAGCACCTCAGCCTTTCAAAAATATGGAATCCTCTAAATCAATCAATGTGCCGTTTCGGTTGGATGGAGAAGTCGCCATCATCACGGGTGGAGCCACCGGACTCGGCTTTGGCATGGCAAGCTGCTTTGTCGCGTCCGGAGCAAAAGTCGTGCTCATTGGTCGGCGCGAAGAGGAACTCAAAAATGCGGTTGCCGTGCTTGGCCCTGCCGCCAGTTATGTCCGGCACGATGTGACGGAACATCATAAAGCGAATGAGTTGATAGAGGCCGTAACCCGCAATGCAGGAGCGCCACCAAGCATCCTGATCAACAACGCCGGCGTCCATCTCAAGAAACCCGCCGTAGAAACCAGTCCTGAAGAGTTTTTGACCGTTCTCAACACGCATGTCATCGGCTCCCACGCCCTTACGCAGGCGGTGTTACCGGGAATGATCGCGCGCAAACACGGCTCCGTGATCTTCATTGCCTCCATGGCATCGCTGTTCGGGATTCCAAAAATAATCGCCTATTCGGCCGCGAAAAGTGCCTACGTCGGCATGGTGCGCACGCTGGCTTCCGAAGTATCCGCCGACAGTGTCCGCATCAACGCGATCGCACCCGGTTGGATCGATTCCCAAATGATGCGCACTGCGCTCGATGGGGATCCAGCGCGGCGTGACAAAATTCTAGGCCGCACACCGATGGGGCGTTTTGGCGACGCAGATGATGTCGGCTGGGCGGCGGTTTATCTTTGTTCTTACGCGGCGAAATTTGTCACCGGCATCGTCCTGCCCGTAGACGGTGGTGCCAGCATTGGATTTTAATCATATGAAACTCGGATTCGGCCTCTATCGGCACCAACTCAACGCGGAACATTACCAATTCGCCCGCCAGTGCGGCGCATCGCATCTTGTCATTCACATGGTGGATTACTTCCGCTCATCGCGCGGCAATAAAACCGGCGACCAGCCCGTTGGCGACGACTCCGGTTGGGGACTTGCCGGCGATCCGGATGTGCTCTGGTCCTTCGAGGAATTATCCGCCATCAAGGAGGAGGCCGCGGCGCATGGCTTGCAAATCGAGGCCATCGAAAACTTTGATCCCGCGCATTGGCACGATGTGCTGCTAGACGGCCCGAAGAAAGCGGAGCAGCTTGAAAACCTGAAAACCATGGTCCGCACCGTAGGGCGCGTCGGCATTCCCGTCATCGGATATAACTTCTCGCTCGCGGGCGTTGCCGGGCGAGTCAAAGGCCCGTGGGGACGTGGTGGAGCGGAAGTGGTTGCGATGGATGGCCCGTATGACAAACCGATCCCCAACGGCATGATCTGGAACATGATTTATGACCGGAATGCTCCGGCGGGAAATCTACCGCCGATCACACAGGAAGAGTTATGGAGGCGTCACGGTGATTTTCTGGATGCCCTCGTTCCCGTGGCCGAAGAGGCAGGCGTAACGCTCGCAGCGCATCCTGATGATCCGCCAACGCCTGAGGTGCGCGGCCAACCGCGGCTGGTGAACCAGCCTCAGCTGTACCAACGGCTGATTGATCGTCATTCCAGCCCTAACAACGCGCTGGAATTCTGTCTGGGCACCCTCGCCGAAATGACGGACGGAAACATTTATGATGCAGTCGAGACCTACAGCCGCCAAAACAAGGTCGCCTACATCCATTTTCGCAATGTGCGCGGCAAGGCACCGAATTATATAGAGACCTTCGTGGACGAGGGCGATATCGACATGTTGCGGGTCCTGCGCATTCTCAAGAAAAATGGTTTCAACGGAGTGCTGATCCCCGATCACGCACCGCAGATGACCTGTGATGCCCCTTGGCATGCGGGCATGGCTTACGCCTGTGGTTGGATGAAAGCGGCATTGCAATCGATCAAGCCAGAAACATGAATACCCCGTCAGCCACGCCCGCGATACCACACAGCAGATTCCGCTGGACGGTATGCGCGCTGCTGTTTTTTGCGACGACCATCAATTACATGGACCGCCAGGTGCTGGGGCTCCTGGCACCGACCTTGCAACGTGACATCGGCTGGAGTGAAATCGAATACAGCCACATCGTCATGGCGTTTCAGGCGGCCTATGCGCTTGGCTTGGTGATATTCGGGCGTTTGGTGGACCGGATCGGCACGCGGCATGGATATGCCATTTCCATTATCGCCTGGAGTCTTGCGGCGATGGCGCATGCCTTGGCAAAGAGCGTGATGGGTTTCGGCATTGCGCGATTCACACTCGGTCTGGGCGAGGCCGGCAATTTTCCCGCCGCCGTCAAAGCAGTGAGCGAGTGGTTCCCGCGCCGCGAACGCGCGCTGGCGACGGGATTGTTCAATTCCGGTGCGAATGTCGGCGCGATACTCGCTCCGTTATGCGTGCCGTGGATCACGATCCAATACGGCTGGCAGATGGCGTTCATCATCCTTGGTGCTACCGGATTTGTGTGGCTGATCTTTTGGTATTGGCTCTTCGCAAACCCGGCGCAGTCGCGCCGTGTTTCATCAACAGAGTTGGCCCACATCCACAGCGATCCGCCTGAACCCGTCATGGAGAAAATCCCGTGGACCAGGTTGTTGCGCTACCGCCAGACGTGGGCATTTGTGGTTGCCATCTCGTTCACCGCACCCATCTGGTGGTTTTTCCTCTACTGGCTGCCGAAGTTCCTTCACCAACAACACGGTCTGGATCTAGCAAGCCTCGGTCCGCCCTTGGTGGTGATCTATTCGATGACTACTGTGGGCAGCATCGGCGGTGGTTGGCTTTCGGGATATCTCTTAAAACGCGGATGGTCGGTCAACGCGAGCCGCAAGACGGCATTGCTCATTTGCGCGCTGTGCGTGGTGCCGGTGGTGTTTGCCGCCAACGCATCGAATCTCTGGGTGGCTACCTGCCTCATTGGCCTGGCTGCCGCCGCACATCAAGGCTGGGCGGCAAACCTGTTCACGCTCGTTTCCGATATGTTTCCGAAACATGCGGTCGGCTCGGTCGTAGGGATCGGATCCATGTTTGGCTCGCTGGCAGCCATGGGCTTTGCACAAGTGACCGGGTTCATACTGCAGACGACCGGCAGCTATTGGTCGCTATTCATCATGGCGGGCAGCGCCTACCTGCTGGCACTCGTCATTCTCCAGGCTCTGATTCCCCAAATGAAACCAGCGGAGGTGAATCATGTCTGAAATGGAAACCTCAACAGGGTCCGCCACCGATGCTGCGGGGATCGCCAATCACCGCGAGTGCGTGAAAGCCGTGCTCGCCCGCAAAACTCCGCCTCGGATGGTGTATGCGCCAAACTATTGGCAATGGTTCGCCCACCACCAGAACCACGGATTGTTGCCTGAGGAAATCGCGCACTGTCACACACAACTCGACCTCATTCGGCATCTGGGCCTGGATGTCTTCAGCCGGAATGTCTATGCAGACCAGCGGCATTGCTGGTTCGGCGGATTGGCTGAGGAAGCTTGGAATGGTGTCGAGATGCGCGAGGAAATCAGCTTCGAGGGCCCCGACCGCGTCATCACTCGAACCTACGTCACGCACAACGAAACCCTGACCGAGCGGCTGCGCCACGTCTTTGCCGACTCCACTCTCGTCCAGGAAAAATTCGTCCTTGATGATGCAAAGGATCCGCTGGGTGTGTTGGAGGAATTGTTAGCAGCCCGCAGTTGGCGCTTTTCCCCGGAGCGATACGCGCGGGAACAATCGCTTGTAGGGGATGATGGATTTGTGGTAGCTGGCGAACTTTTCAGCCCGCTCAAGGCGCTGCATCTGCTCGCCGGCGCGGTCAATACCACATATCTGATAGACGATGACGAGGCTCGTGTGAGGGACTTGCTGGCGCTTCACGAGGCGGTGCAACTCGACCTCGTGCGCCAGATCGCCGCGGCAGGTTTGCCGGCCATGATGGCAATGGACAACCTCGACGCCGCATTTCACACACCAGCATATCTGGAAAAATTCTCCGCCTCCTACTACGAGCAGGCCAGCCGCACTGCACATGAACATGGCAGCACATTCTGGATTCACGCTTGCGGGCGGCAGCGAATCAATCTGAAGTTCATCGATTCGCTTGGCGTGGACGGCTTGGAAGGCGTCGCATTTCCGCCGCTTGGCGACGTGCAGCTGGACGAGGTCATGCGTTTGACCAGCGACCGGTTCCTCATCACCGGCGGCATCAGCGCGATGGAGACGGAGAAACTCCAAAGCGCCGACGAAGTTCGGCGTTACATCGAAGGATTATTCGAACAGCTGCGACCTTACACGCATCGATTCATGCTTGCGGCGAGTTGCAACACCTCCATCCGCACACCGTGGAAAGTCATTCAGTGGTTCCGCAACGCATGGCGGGAATTTGGCAGTTAGAAATTTTCTCCAGAAAACCGATCCATCACGAGAGAGACGCTTGTATCGGCGGTTGATGGGACTGGCATTAGGTCGGAAACCGGGGTGGGCCGAAACACAAGAATGGGGCGCGGGCGATGCGCGGGAGCGGCAACGGGGCGAAGGGTCAGCTATGGAGTATGAGAGACCTGAGGGTGAGAATTTGGACGTATGCTTTATGAAATCACCGAATAACCGAAGCATTCAAGTCTGATAGACAACTTTCATTTTGTCAGAGACCCATTTTCAGCGCATCGATGGCATCAGCCATTGGATTCCAACATCAGGAATCGTTAGGTCAATGATCAGCGCTGCTGCTAGCCCACCCCATCATACCTAAAGATTTCAGCACCGCGCAAATCCTGCGTTTCATGCCGACTCCAAGATTACATTGGCGTAAGGCGTGGCATCGCCCGTGCGAATGAGTCCGATGGCGAGCGGCACGCGTTTTTTGAAATCGATGTGCGCTTCACGTTCCAGCGGAATATCCCCAAAGGATTTGGCGAAACGAGCAACAGCTTCCGGCGTGTTGGTCGCCACAAACTCCTCGGCTTGCAAGATGCGGCCGATTTTAAAAACGGGGGTTAGCAAATCGAGCACGTCGATTACTGTCGGGATGCCATGAGTGAGTGAGATGTCCACCGTTTCGATTTCCGGCCAAAAGGGAAATGCCCAGTCGGCGATCACCAGGGTGTTGGTGTGACGAATGCGGGCAATGAGATCGAGAACGTGAGGGTTGAGAATTCCGGATTTGAGCATGGCGGGGGTGATCTTCCCCCACCATAAGCCACCGTCAAGGTTCAAGCGTGGCAGATGAAACAGCGAAGAATCTCAAGGAGCAGCGGAGCATGTCCGCCGATGCCCATGGAAAACCGATGAGGTGAGCGTTGCACGTTCGATTGTCCTCATCATGGGCAGGGCGGTATGGAGCCGGGGCGCAGCAAAAATAGCCTGACTGAATCAATCCACTGGTTTCAGGCAACCGTCGCAGCCCCTTGGGCCGAGGTGTTTTTCTCGCGCTTTGGCGCAACGGATGCGTCACTTGATTTTTAGAAAATGGCACATAAAAAACGCCCGACTCCACAGGAGAGACGGACGTTTTAAAATCGCAAGGCGGGTGATTATTCGCCGAGGCCGAAGCGCACGAAGCGGGTCACGGTGAGGGTGTCGCCGAGTTCCTTGCCCTTCGCTTCGAGAAGACCTGCGACCTTGATGTCGGAGTCTTTCACGAAGGCCTGTTCGAGGAAGCAGCTTTCGGCAAAGAACTTCCCGATTTGGCCCTTAAGAATGTTCTCGATAATATTGGCAGGTTTGCCTTCAGCCGCGAGGCGGGCGCGGAAGATATCCAATTCGGTGTCTACGACCGATTGTGGAATATCATCGCGGGAAAGCCCCTTTGGCGCGCAAGCGGCAATGTGCAGGGTGAGATCCTTGATGAGTTCCTTGAAGGAATCCGTGCCAGCCGTTTCCGGTTTGGTGGTGCCTACTTCGATGAGCACGCCGACTTTGCCCGGAGGGTGGATGTAAGCTGCTACGACACCACCTGGTGCGGCATCATAACGCACGTATTTGCGAAACTGGAGGTTTTCTCCGACTTCGAGCACCTTCGATTTGACGGTGTCTTCGAGGTTGTATTCGCCCATGCCCACCGCCAGAGCGGCAGCATGGTCCACCGCGTTGGTGGCGGCAAGAGCATCGGCGATTTGGGCGACGAATGCCTGGAAGTTATCATTCTTGGAAACAAAGTCGGTCTCGCAATTGACTTCGAGCAAGATTCCGGCGTTGGCAGCGGCTGTGACGCGGGCGGTGATGACGCCTTCGTTGGCAGCGCGGTCAGCCTTGGCACCGGCCTTGGCGATTCCCCGCTCGCGAAGGAGCTTGATGGAGGCTTCGATGTCGCCGTTGGTTTCAGTCAGGACTTTCTTGCAGTCCATCATGCCGGCGTTGGTTTTGTCTCGGAGTTCTTTGACAATAGCAGCAGTAATCATGGTAATAAATTGAAGTGATGGGTGATGTGGGAAAAAGGTAGCTCGCCATTCGACAAGCCACCCGGGGGAGATCTAAAAAGATCAGTTCTTGCGAGCACCGACCATGGCATCCACCAAATTTTGGAGGATCAGACGGATCGAGCGGATCGCGTCATCATTGCCTGGGATCGGAAATTGCACGAGCGCTGGATCGGCATTGGTGTCAACCAAAGCGACAATCGGGATGCCCAAGCGGCGGGCTTCGGCGACGGCGATGGTTTCGCGGGCGGAATCCACGATCACCACGGCATCGGGCTTGGAGTCCATGTCACGCACGCCGCGGAGGTTGCGGAGAAGTTTTTCACGCTCGCGGCCGAGGGCGGCGAGTTCCTTCTTGGACATGGCCTTGAATTCCGGTTGTTTCTCGATGGTTTCAAGATACTTGAGGCGTTCGACACTTTTGCGGACGGTGGTGCTGTTAGTGAGCATGCCGCCGAGCCAACGGTGGTTGACGTAGTGTTGGCCGGTTGCTTCGGCCGCTTCGCGGATCGCGTCTTGGGCTTGGCGCTTGCAGCCGACAAAAAGGACTTTTTTGCCCTTGCCGACGATTTCGCCGAGAAATTCTGAAGCTTTGTCGAGCTGTTGGACAGTTTTCTCGAGGTCGATGATGTAAATCCCGCCTTTGTCCTTCATCAAGAAGGGCTTCATGCGTGGGTTCCATTTTTTCGTTTGATGGCCATAATGGACGCCTGCGTCCACCATTTCGTTGATGAGTTCGTTGATCATGGATAACTTGGTTTCCCGCCTTGATTCAGGACGGGCGATTCTTGAAGACCCGCCGCATGTGGATTTCCCCGGATCTTCGATGGTGTGTTTGCGGCGTGATGGGGGGGACCGGGTAGGTAAATTCCGATGACTTGGCAAGAGGAAATCGGACACCGACCAAGGAAAATCAGGGATTTTCGTAAATTTCACGATTTTTTTGCCGGATCTCTCTTGCATTTTAAAAGTGGAAAAGTTTGTGTTGGCTTGTCACGCGTCCTTACTGCGATCAACCTCCCCTGCCCTACTCACGGAAAAACCCCTTTGGCAACGCAGTGGATGATGCCATGATGTCAGGACACAACGCGCTACCCAAAACCTTGATTCCTTCAAAATCCAAATCCAGCAATATGGCCGGGCTTTTCCAACGCATCCTTTGCTGGGTGGGGGTTTTTCAAATCCTTGGTTTGTTCGCAGTTTTCGGCACCGAAACCGCATCACCCGTGGTCGTGACTGCATTCATGGCGAATCAAGGCGAGATGATCGTCCGAAGCCGGACGGTGAATCTGACGATTGCTGCCACCAGCAGCGAGGGTGCCATCAAATTCATGCAATTGGGAGATAGTGCACGCGGCGAGTTCGGCGCGGTTCAACCCTACAAAACGACGGTTTCCTACAGCTTTCCAGGAACCGCCGCGGGCCGCCAAATCATCGCCGCGATTTTCCAAGACAGTAAGAACAATCTGTCTGAGCAAGTGATTCTCACGCTTGATATCATTCCAGATCTGCCGAACCAACCCGCGCTGTTGACTGGCTCCATTCCAGAACTCTCGATTCGGCGCGGCAACTTCAGTTGGAGCCAGATTGCAAATGCCGTCAGTGATCCCGGGGATCCCATCGTGCAATTCTCCACATCCTTGGGCGAAATCCTCATCCAACTTGCCCCGAGGAAGGCTCCGCTGACGGTGGCTAATTTCCTGAGTTATGTGGATAACAACTTCTACGACAATTCGTTTTTCCACCGCTCGGTTCCCGGGTTCATCATTCAGGGGGGTGGCTCGTTTATCGACACTGCGAACAATCACAGCGTGATGCCGATTGTAAGCCACGGCACGGTCACGAACGAACCGGGCGATTCCAATGTACGCGGGACGATCGCCATGGCCAAGGTCGATGATGATCCTAACAGCGCTACCAGCGAGTGGTTTTTCAACCTGGCTGACAATTCCGCGAATTTGGATTTTCAGAATGGTGGATTCACGGTTTTTGGAAATGTCTTGGAACCCTCCATGTCCGTGGTGAATCAGATCGCGGCGCTTCCCGTGAGTGACCAAAGCGAAAGCATCGGGTTCAGTGAGTTACCCGTGGTCCGGGTGCCCACGGCCAGCGCAAGCATTCAGTTAGAAGATCTGGTTTTGCTCGGGAGATCCTCCCGTTATCGTTTCTTCGTGAAGAAACAGGTGCCTGGTGTTTATGCATCGATTCAAAACAACTACCTAGTGGTGGAGCCCGCCGGAAAACCTGTCAAAACCAATTCATCAATTGCGATTCGCGCCGTTGCTCCGGACGGACGATATTTGGATTTTTCCGTTCCGCTGAGCATCGCAACCAACCATCCCATGCTCGCAAACGGAGTGGGCACCCAGTCGGTTAAATTAAAAGAGGATACGCCAATTGATATTTCGGTCCCCGTCAGCAATCCGGATAATTCTCCTTTGGTTTGGGATTTCACGGTGCTGCCGGCAATGGGAAATTGTGTGTTGTTGCCAGAGGCCAAACCGGGAGTTCGCGTCCTCCGCTACACACCGCATGCCAATGTTTCCGGTGCTGATAGTTTTACCCTTCATGTGATCGACAATGATGTGAATCCTCAGAAGAGCGGGCAGGATCAATTGAAGGTCAATCTCACCATCACGCCCGTCAACGATTTGCCAACCATCACGGCTCCTACCACGTTTGGGATTTCAGGTGGCACCACTTCCAGTTTTGACGTTAACGTGGCGGATGTGGAAACCCCAACGAATGATCTGGTGGTGACGTGTGCCGCGAGCGGCTCGGTATTCCCCAAGGGTTCGGTGACGCTGGAAGGATCAGGACCAATTAGGACGGTTCGTTTGTCACCTTCTGCCACGACGAAGATCTCGAAGGGAACTTGCATTCTAACAGTGACTGACGGCGCCAAAAAACACGCGACGACCAAGGTGGTGGTGACGATTTTTCCTTGAGATCGGAAATCTCAATCTATTTCACTCATCCTCCGCAGCTTTTCCGGAGATGACAGCGAAGGCATTGTGGTCGTGAATGCTTTCTTGGTTCACTGCCTTGACAGTGAAGGAGGCTACGCGTGGATCCGCCAACAAAAGAGCGGCGGCATTTCTAACAACATCTTCAACGAACACCGGATTGTCGTATGCCTGCATGGTGACATGGCGCTCATCGGTGCGCTTGAGCAAGGCATACACCGGAGCGGAACCGGATTTCTCGGCGACTTCGATCAAGTCTTCGATGAGGATCAGTTCGCAACCATTGCCCTTGCGTTTCGGGCGAACTTCCAGCGTGACATAGCCGCGCTGATTGTGCGCGCCGTAGTCGCTGATTTCCTTGCTGCACGGGCAAAGTGTGGTGACGGGAACGGTGACGCGCAGGACGAGATCATCGTGGGTGGCATTCGAGATGCCCGTGAAAACGCAGTCGCATCCGACCTTTGCCGACGCGCCGGAAACCGGGGCCATTTTGGTGACAAAATACGTGAAGGCCACTTCGATATGAGCTTCTTCAGCGTGGAGTTGTTGTTTGAGATCGTGGAGGATGTTTGGCAAGGTGCGCGACGTGACTTCGCCTTCATGTTTGCTGAGCACCTCGAGAAACCGGCTCATGTGCGTGCCTTTGAATTGGTGCGGCAAATGCACCGACATCGAAATCGTGGCCACAGTCGGAAATGGATTTCCGAGGTGGTCGGTCACTTGAATCGGATAGCGGAGGTCCGAAACGCCGACTTGATCGATCGCGATGCCGCGGGTGTCGGGTGTCGCCTGGATGTCCGGAAGATTTTTGTTAGACATAATTTAAAGTGATTGTTCAAATTCGGCCCAAGACGAGGAGGTTTCCCAAACGCGCACGCGGACCAGGCGGACGCCGGTGGCAAGGCGATAACGGGGGTCGTTACGGGCCGCGTAGTCGATCAACGATTGCGATGCGTGATCGAAAATGGTGCGGGCCATGAGCTCGGTGGTCGGATCCTGGTTTTCGAAACCAATGATACGCTCACCGTAACGGGATTTGAACTCGGTATAGGCCGGGTCCGCAGTGTTCATGCAAAGCGCGTGATCGAAGATATCAAGCCACTCGCCGACCGCTTCTTTGATGATTTTAAAATCGCAGACCATTTGGTGATCATCAAGTTCCTCCGCCTCAATGATGAATTCGACCTTGCGGGTGTGACCGTGCGGAAACCGACACTTATCCGGATGCTTGGTCAGCATGTGGCCGTTCTCGATTTCAAGGGATTTGCAGATGCGATACATAGAAAATGAATGTGTAACCGTGAACGAGCTTTCAGAGTCCAGAGACAAGAGACCAGAAACAAGAGCAAAAATCGCGAAAAACAGGACGGTTGCTGCTTTGACGGCCATTAACAGCGAACCGCCTGCAAGGGCAGAGAAGCGTTGTTTCCTTTTTTCTTCACGTTCTGTTGGATTCATTCCAAAGTCAGCCAGTAAGATTCGAGTCGGGGTCATTCCATCGCCACAGACTCGAAAGCGAATGAATATGAGTCCGTAAAATACTTACTGATCTATCCTCCATGCCTACCCAACCTCTACTCGACGACCCCTTCCTCCGCGCCCAGCGGGCGGCTGAATTCGAGCTCTTCGAAGCTAGCCCGGCCTCCGCCGAACTTCTTGCCCATGCAAAAAACATCATTATGTTCACCCACTCGCAACATTACATCACCGCCTTCCTTCTCGTCATGGCATTCTGGTCCGCCACAGCGACGGCCGAAGAACAAAAACCGGCCGCCCAGGCCATCAAACTGGGCACCCTGTTCGGCGATCACGCGGTGTTACAGCGGGAGCTTCCGGTGCCAGTCTGGGGTTGGAGCATGCCGGGGACAACCATCACGGTTGAATTTGCCGGACAAAAAAAGACCAGCGAAGCGGACGAAGACGGCAAGTGGTTGCTTAAACTTGATCCGCTTCCAGCAACCGACAAACCGCAAGAGATGGTCATCAGCGATAGCGCAAACAACAAGGTCACACTCAAGGATATCTTGATCGGCGAAGTGTGGATTTGTTCCGGCCAGTCAAACATGCAATACGGTTGGGGCACCCAGTCTCACCCCATTTTCAATTGGGGTGGTGATGCCAAGCTGGCAGCGCTCGTCGCCGATGCGCAAACGAAACCGATCCGGAGTTTCACCGTGCAGCCCGATGTCGCGCTCACACCGTCGGACACCTGCAAGAAAAGTGCGTGGTCAACGGATGTCTCCGGCAGCGCGGTGGCTTTCGGTTTCAGTTACTATCTCTATCAGAAACTGAATATCCCGGTGGCGGTTATTGTCACCTGTTGGGGCAGCTCGAGCCTCGAAGGATGGATGCCGCGCGACATGACCGCACAGCTTCCGCACTTCAAGACCATCATGGAGGAATTTGATGCGTCGGACGTTCTGCAGAAAAGGATCCGCGCGACGCTTGAAAAGGACATCAGACCCGGAAACGTCTTCATCCGGAAACAACCCAATCTGTTATACAATGCGATGTTGCATCCATTGGCACCTTACGCATGCCGGGGAATGGTCTGGTATCAGGGAGAAGCAAATGCCGATAAGTCCGTGCAATACGCCGAAAGCTTCCCGCTGTGGGCCAAGCGACTGCGGAAGGAATGGGCGCTTGATGATTTCCACTTCCTGGTCGTAATGCTGCCGGGATTCGGGACTCCCGCCTCCAAGACCTGGCCTTGGTTTAGGGAAGCGCAGATGGGGTTCACCAAATTGCCGCACACTTCAGTGGTCAACACCATTGATCTTGGAGAGGAGAACAACATCCACCCCGCCGACAAGGCACCGGTCTGCGAACGTCTGGTTCTGCTCGCCCGCAGGGATGTTTACGGTGAGAAAATCGAAGCCCAAGGACCGGTCTGTCGGAATACTTCCGTAAAAGGAAACCGCATGGTGGTTGAATTCGACCATGCCGACGGCCTGAAGACGGCCGATGGTTCTGCGGCGCTGGGATTCTCACTCGCCGGCAGTGACATGGTCTGGCTGCCCGCCAAGGCATCCATCAAGGGGAACGCGGTTGAACTCGAGGCCGAAAGCCTAGCGGCACCCGCTTTCATCCGCTATGCCTTTTCCGGCAAGCCTGCCGTCAATCTCGTCAATGGCGTCAATCTTCCTACCCACCCGTTCCGGACAGATGACCTACCACAATGAAAAGAAACTACCATGAAAACCGTTAGTCCAAACATGATAAAGTCAAAATTCCTCAAGGTTCTTTGTTTCATCGCACTTCTACCATCGTCCGCATTTGCCTGGGAGAAAGACAAACCAGCGACCCCGCCGGTGATTCCGCCGAACCCCAACAATCTCCCCAAGGTGTTGTTGATCGGCGACTCGATCTCCAGCGCCTATCTTCAGCCGGTCGCCAAGGCTCTTGAGGGCAAGGCGGTGGTCGCCAAGAGCGGTGACAACGGCGAATCCACCGCGGTCGGAGTCGTCAAAATCGACGGCTGGCTCGGCGACACCAAGTGGGACGTCATTCACTTCAACTGGGGCGTGTGGGACATCTATGGCTGGCAGTATGCATCGGACGACCGGTCACCCGCAGCGTATGCGCAACGACTCGAAACCCTGGTCGTCCGCATGAAGAAGACCGGAGCCAAAATCATCTGGGCAACGACCACGCCCTGCCCGCCAAAAGCCGAGGGCACGATGCTCAAGCGCTGGAAAAAGGAAGTGGTGATCAGCCCGGAACTGGAGCGCGAATATCGGGATTCCGCCTTGCAAGTCATGAAGAAGCATGAAGTGCAGGTGAATGATCTATACTCACTGCTGAAGCCGCGCCAGAGCGAGTTGCAGGCCGAAGACAATGTCCACTTCTCACAATCCGCAGCCTACATGATGGCCAAGCAGGTTGCTGACAGCATCTTGAAAACCCTTGGTAGCGACAAGTAACAGAAGTCCCGGTGATTCAAGCGCGTTCGCTGGCGTTTCGAAGAATAAAGCCAGCAAATTAATCAGAAAGAATATCCTTGAGAAAGGAAACATTTTATCTGTTATTATTACTGCTGGCTTTAACATTCAGCAGTATTGTCAGATCTAATGTGGAGGTGCTGGTTGTCTCACCGGAAAGACGCAATTCATCACCAGGTCGCTCTGCCTTTCCCGCAATTTCTTTTAGCAAATGGTCTATACCCCTGACATTGCTTCAATACCCGGAGAGATCCATAAGTTGCACAAGAACCGCCTTAGCGCTGAGATCCTTGAGAATGCCGCCGGGGGCTTGAATGGCTTGCGTCCGCAGTGAGCCGATGGGCCATGGGCCGAAGCGTAAGGGCGAGGTGGGACCAAAGATCGCGAGCACCTTGTTTCCCACTGCGGCGGATAGATGCATCGGCCCGCTGTCATTGCCGATGAAAATGGAGGGCTGGCGGCAGAGTTCGATCATTTCATCGAGCGGACATCCAGTTAAATTCAGAAAGCGTCCTTCGGGCGGTGTGTCTTGCGGAGCGGTCGGCTGACCGGCGCACCATGCCACGCGGCTGTAGGGGATTTTCTCCCAGATCAGTCGGGTTAGTTCGTCGAATCCAGGCCATTCTTTCCCGACTCCACGACTGTCAGTGAAAATCACGAATTGACTGTTGGAATCGCCTTGAAAAAACGTTGACCACTCACCCACCGGCCCGGGATTCAATGCCAGAGGAAAGGTGACTTCCGCGTCCAGCCCGGCACCTAACGGAAACCCTTGCAGCACGCGAATGGCATGATGTGGCGGCGGCCCCTCGGGAAGTTTGATGCGGTGGTTGTAGAAAAATCCGGCACCTTCGCGGCTATCGCGGCGGCCCCATTTTTGCGGAGCCTTGGCAGCTGCGGCCATCAACCCGGAGCGGAGCAGCCCTTGCATGTCCCAGACGGCATCGAAGTGGCGGGCGCGCAAGGTTTTCATCACCTCCCAAAGTCCGCTTACGCCTTCCTTGCGGCGGAAATGGATGACTTCGTGAATGAAGGAAGCAGCCTCAACGAGTGGCGCAAAACGATCGCGGGCGACCCATGTGATGCGACAGTCAGGCAGTTGCCGCGCGACGGTTTGCAGGATCTGCAAACCGTGGACGATGTCACCGAGCGATGACGGCTTGATGACTAACAGGCTTTTCATCGGCTCGTTTCAAATGATCCTTGGCGACCAGTGAGCGCTTTTACGCGGGAGCCTTGTCGAGACCGAAGGCGTCGTGCACGGCGCGGGCGGCGTCTTCGATGCGAGATTCCTCCACGGTGACGGCGATCTTGATTTCCGAAGTGGAAATCATGCCGATGTTGATGTCCGCCTCGCCAAGAGCTTTGAACATGGTGGCGGCGACGCCCGAATGAGAACGCATGCCGATGCCCACCGCGGAAAGTTTGGCAATACCGGCTTCAGTTTCAATTTTCGAATTGGGCGCGAGGTTTGCGAGCACGGGCTTCAGAGCGGCCTGGGCCTTGCCGAGATCGCTCGAGTGCATTGTGAACGAGTGGCGGGCGAAACCATCGTGGGCAATGTTGGAGATGATCATGTCGAGGTTGATCTCCGCATCAGCGAGGACCCCGAGGATACGACCGGACATGCCGGGTTCATCTGGGATGCCCGTGATGGTGATGCGTGCCTGCGAGCGTTCGATTGAGACGCCACGGATGACGACGTTTTCCATGTTGGGATGTTCTTCTAACACAAGTGTTCCTGGGTTATCGTTGAGTGAGGAGCGGACTTCGAAAACTACACCAAATTTTTTGGCGAACTCGACTGAGCGGGACTGCATGACTTTGGATCCGGAAGAAGCCATTTCCAGCATTTCGTCGTAGGAAATTTCGGGAAGTTTGCGGGCGTTTTTGACGATCCGGGGGTCACAAGTATAAACCCCATCCACATCGGTGAGGATTTGACAGACATCCGCTTTGAGGGATGCGGCCACCGCGATGGCGGTGAGGTCCGAACCGCCCCGGCCCAACGTGTGAATCATTCCGTCCAGAGTGACGCCCTGAAAACCGGCGACGACAAGAGTTTTCCCCTGATCGAGGAAACCGCGCATCAGCGAGGGATCCATGTTGAGGATGCGGCCTCGGGTATGTGAACCGGTGGTGTGGATGCCCGCTTGGCGGCCGGTGATAGAGGCGGCATCGACGCCGATTTCGTGCAGTGCCATAGCGACGAGGGCGATCGATTGTTGCTCACCGGTGGCAAGCAGGACGTCGAGTTCGCGTTCGCTCGGGCATTCCGCGAGGTCCTTAGCCATCTTGATCAGGCCATCAGTGACGCCAGACATGGCGGAAACCACAGCGACAACTTGGTTTCCCTCGTCGCGAGTGCGTTTCATCCGTGCGGCGACGTTGCGGATGCGATCGAGAGTGCCGACGGAAGTGCCGCCGTATTTTTGAACAATGAGGGCCATGACTTGAGCGGCGGGAGTGAAAAGGAGCGGAACCGGCTTGGCAAGAAATTGAAACTGCAAATTTGAATGGACGCGGCGGCCACTTTGATTTCCAGAGAAGTGATCGTAATGCTCCAAAACACGTTTAGCCCCATTGTTCCGCCCAATCATCAGGAAGTCGCAGCGGTTTGCCTGCGGGCATGGCAACGAGTGCGAGTGCTTGGCGAGCAGTGACCAACGTGACACCATCAGACTCCCGGATCATTTCAAAAGCGCACCAAAAGCGGGCGCGAGAGAGTTCATCGAGTCGGCCACGGATGATGATCCAATCACCCAGACGGGCCGGACGTTTATAGTCGATCTCGGTGCGGGTGACGACCGGGAAAACCTGGGTTTCAGACATCGTGCGGAGGTCCAAACCCATCACTGCGGCGAGGCGGGTGCGGCAAGTTTCGATCATCCGCAAGTAAGCTAGATTGTGGACGACACCGCCGCAGTCCGTATCAAAAAACATGACTTCTTCAAGGGTTTCAAAAGTGGGCAGGGTGCAGGGCATGCAGAAAACCTCTCAGAATCTTGAGAAAACCGCAATGTTCGCTTGAGGGAAGTCGTAGAACGTTCAAGTTTTTTGTGAATGATACGCACCACGGGTAAAATAAGGCTCTGTTTTCTCGGCTTGCTTGCAGCAATATCTAGCTTGCTGTCCGCCGGCCAATTCGTGCCGCCTGCCGACGGCCCGGTGCCATTTCGCCGAGACCGGATCCCGTTGAATGCAGAGACGATGGACCTGCTTTCTAAAAACTTGTGTGCGCTGGCTCGGCAAAACAAGACGATGGATGCACAAGGCCTCCGAGGAGCGGCGCAAATGCTGGCACTCGCCCTTGCATTGAATCCCGAAAACACCAATGCCCACGAACTGGTCACAAAATATAAGGAGAACCGGCATACCCCCGCTGGAAACGACGAAAAAAACAACAACTACCAAGCTCGTATCGAGCGGCTCATCTCATGGCTGGAAACTCCGCAAGCAGGGCCCGATGCTCAAGCACTTGCCGCTTGTCTCAGTGACATTCTTCTTTACACCAATTCACAGTCGCTGGCAGCGCGGAATACCGTCGAGCTTGGCGCGTGGAACGGATGGATTGCCAATGTTTCCGCGTATAGACCAAAAGCGAATGACAACGGGATCGTGAAACCCAAAGAGCCGGAACCGATTGCGAAGCAACCGGAAAACAGCGGAATTCTTCTCGAAAAGGCTACTGTTCTAACAACGATGTGGCGCAGTGAAGATAACGGGGGTTCCAGGACTTATTTGTCGGTACTGGCACCGCTGCAAATGACGGCTAGCAAGGAGGCACCCAGTGAAGATGTCGCGTTTTCTATCATGATTAGCAATCATCAGGATTCAGAATCCATGGATTCCCTCGAAAAAATGCTGGAAACCCTCCTCATCAAACAACACGGAAGTCTCCCACCAGTTGGACAAATCAAGATCACCAGCGGGTTATTAGATCAATCGCTGCAATTGGAAAAACCGCAATCGATCAGTGCCGCAGCAGCAGTTTTGGCGAGCTCGGCGATCACAGGCCAGGCACCGGAAGCTATTATCATCGGGAAAATCGATGCTAATGGTGCATTCACGCTGCCAGCGCAATTCTGGGATCGACTTCAAATGCTCGGCAAAGGGACTGGCCAACGCCTTGTTTTGCCAAGCGACGCAAGCCCCTATCTACTGTCAATTCTCGCTATGGAGAAACCTGAGTTTTTCTTCGATTACGAAGTGCTGCTTGCGGCCGATTTCAAACAATTGCTCGAACTTAGCTCTAAGTCACCGGGAGAACCTCTCGCCACCGCCACCGCAAAATTCCGCGAAATCCGCGAACGCGTTGGCACAAAGAATGTCCGGGACTTCATTGACATTTCTTCCGTGAAACAACGGCTGGCAGCAGTCAATCAGGATCTGCCAGCCCATCTTTCGGCTAATATGCTACTAACACAAGCAACCGGGAAGCGCCCGACCTCGGTTTCGCGCAAAGTCCTAGCGTCGGAAATCAGACGCGCACTTGAACCGATGGCCTGGATCAAAACATCGAAACATTTTGTTTTTGACTCAGAAGATGACCCTCCACCCTATCCTAGGGAGTTATCTGAGGTCGGTGAAACCTACGAAATCTGTCGTCCCTTGGTGGATCGCTTGGAACGATACACCAGTAAGGAAAATATGGATTTGCTGACGGAAGCGCGGGAACTGGTCATAGCCATTCGGACGCTGAACAAAGCTCCGCGTTCCCGCAGCAGCAACAGTTGGGAGAGTATCAATATTGTGAGATCCGCCCATTACGACGTGGTGCAACGTCAGACCACCTTGGCCGCTAAACTCAACCGAAATGCAGAGGAATAACCTTACGCCATCTTCATAAGACTCCCGAGTTCAATCACGTTCCACACACGCGATCACACGACTCTCAAAAGGTCGCCTACATTACTGAATCTGTCATGGCAAGCACCCGCAGTGACACCTCTGGCAAAATCAAATCCGTTTATGATCGAAGACAAGCCTTTAAAAGGAGGTGCGCGAAGTCCGTTACCACGGGATGGCTCCATCACCATCCGAGCACTCAAAGAATCCGACCTCGCGGAGGCCGCACGCTTGCTTGGCTTCCTCAATCCGGACACGCCGCTTTCCTTGGTCCGTGAACGTCTCGAAACGATGCTGCACGACTACCCGCACTATCAAATTGTCGGCGCTTTCGATGACCTCCGCCTCGCCGGAGTTTGCGGCGCATGGATCGCCACCAAGATCTGGTGCGGCCGCTATCTGGAAATCGATAACCTCGTCGTCGATCCCGACGCACGATCCGGAGGTGTGGGAACGCTTCTTATCCAGCATCTTGAAGAGATCGGTCGCGAGCAGGATTGTAAGATCCTGGTGCTCGACAGTTATACTTCCAACCATCCTTCACACCGTCTCTATCACCGCCTTGGCTTCGAAATCTGGGGTTTTCATTTTATCAAATCCATCGGTAATTGGTCAGGCAAGGGAAGTGCATGATGACCGTAGCCATCGTCCACTATCACCTCGGTCCCGGCGGAGTCGCCAGAGTCATCGCCGCAGCTTCCCTCGCCCTAACGAAATCCGGAATCCGCCATATCATCCTCGCCGGTTCCGGATTGGATGATCTTCCCGTGAGAATTGTCCCGGAACTCGACTACCTCACAACCCCAACAGGGATCACACCCGGCGTGCTGCTCGACAATCTCCGCGATGCAGCCAATGATGCCCTCGGTGGCACCCCGGATGTCTGGCATTTCCACAATCATTCACTTGCTAAGAACCCGCTCGTCCCAGAGGTGGTCGCACTCCTCGCAGAAGCGAACGAACGAATCGTCCTCCAAATCCATGATCTCACCGAGGACGGTCGTCCTGCGAACTATCAAGCCATAGCGGATCACTCAAGAATCTATCCGATTTCAAATCGAATCCATTACGCCTTCCTCAACAGCCGCGACCTCCAGGTTTTCACCGCCGCCGGACTCCATCCTGAAAACGCAAGCCTCCTTCCCAATCCAATCTCCCCACCCGATGGCAGCCAAAACTCCCTTGATCAAGGCCAGTCGCCCACCCCCATTCTTTTCGCTCCGGTACGCGGCATCCGCCGGAAGAACCTCGGCGAAATGGTTTTTCTATCAGCTCTTGCTCCCAATGGAACTCGCTTCGCCGTCAGTCGCGCGCCCATCAACCCCGATGCTCTTGCCATCCACAATACATGGCAGCATTTTTCACGCTACCAATCTCTGCCGATTGAGTTCGACGTTGTAGATCACTTCGCTCCAAAAGCCGGTGCTTCATCGGACTTCGAGTCATGGACCCACCATGCCACTCACATCATCACCACCTCTGTTTCAGAAGGCTTTGGCTTGCCATTTCTTGAAGCCGCCGCGCTCGGAAAACCCCTGCTTGGCAGAAATCTACCACACATTGCCGCAGACCACGCAGACCTTGGCATCCAAACCGGAAATCTCTACCATCAACTTCTCATCCCTTTAGAGTGGGTCGATCTAACTATCCTTAGTGATCATCTCAACACCACCCTTGAGAGAAACTACCGCGCCTATCAGCGATCACTCCCACAAAAAACAATCGAAGCGACTCTAGACGCCATTGTGAAGGACGGCTGGCTCGACTTCGGAAATCTTCCCGAACCCCTCCAGCAAGGAGCCGTCGAACGACTGACGGACCCACATTGCAGGAGGACCCCGCGCGCTGTGATCGGAGCTGAAACCCAAGTTGCGGAGGACTGGTTAGCTGCCGCTCTCTCAAATCGCACACCCACCGCCACTGCCGGACAACTAGATCCTTACTCTCCTTCCAACTATCAAAAAAATCTCGTCTCGCTTTATACTCATCTCACTTCCCAAAATGCATCACCCGTCCATTTTCTAACAACCTCAGCCATTCTGAACGCATATCTCACACCGGATTCATTTCATTTTCTCCTTTCCGCCCTCCCGCCGAAACCACGGCCATGGACAAACTATCGCGCGGTTATTTTTGACATCTACGGCACGCTGCTCATCGCACCTGCTTACGGAGTTAAACCCGATTTCGCCACCGATCCCATCTTGCGGGGTGTCTTGGAAAAATTCGGCCACGTGGCCCCTGAATCTCCCAGCACCGCATTGCACCATGCAGTGCTTCGCCACCATGCCGCCGCAGGAGTTTCTTATCCTGAAGTCGATCTCCGCAGACTCTGGCGAGAAATACTCGGACTGGAACCCGGCACCGACACCACACCGCTCGTGGAAGCGATCGAATCCGCGTGGCACCCGACCCGGCCGATGCCGGGTGCCGCAGAATTCATCCAACACCTCTCACGCACTGGCATTACTCTGGGTCTGCTCTCCAATGCCCAATGCAATACCCTTCCTTCGCTCGGCGAAATCAAGGACCTCTTCGCGCCCGAACTAACCCTCCTATCGTTTCAACATGGTATTGCCAAACCCTCTCCCGAGTTGTTTGAAATGTTAAAGGACCGTCTCGCCGGCCGGGGCATTTCTCCTGCCGACACTCTCTACATTGGCAACGATCCAATCAAAGATATCGCTCCCGCAGCAGCCTGCGGTTTCAAAACCGCCCTCTTCACCGGCCACCGCGATTCTCTCCGTCCCGGCAAATGCATCCCGGACCATGAATTGCAACACTGGCCGACACCAGATGACCGGTAAACTACCCCGGAATGGGGATTGCTTTCCTCAAAAAAATTCCATAGTTCCCCTGCTCGCTCGTTTTTCCCGCCATGATCACCCTCCGTAATCTCGTCCATTGTGTTGCCGCCGTGACAGCTTTGCTGTTCGCAAGTTGTGCCACTCAGAAGCCGGTTGTCCAATACGACAAGAATGGCAAACTGATTAACCCATACCCGGTCGGCACCTACGATCATTTCATCACCGAACCGACCTACCCGAAAACCCACGATGTGTGGAAAAACGATGAGTTACTCTCCAAAACCGGACCGGAAAACTCCCATATCAAAATCAATCTCAAAACCCAGCGCGGACTCCTGATGAATGGCGAAGAAATCGTCATCGATTACCCGATCTGCTCCGGTATCAAAAGCCGACCAACACCAACGGGCACTTTTTACATCTTGGAAAAAATCGTCGATAAAAGCTCGAATCGCTACGGCCGGATCTACGATGCCGAGGGCACTTGTGTGAACAGCGATGCCGATGCATTTAGCGATGCAATCCCTGAAGGCGGGAAGTTTCAAGGCGCTCCAATGCGTTACTGGATGCGCCTGACCAATGACGGCGTCGGCCATCACATCGGCCCAATCCGCCGTTATCCCGCATCACACGCCTGCGTTCGCGGGCCCAGCAAAACGATTCCCATCGTGTATGGCAAGGTCAAGCCAGGGACACAGGTGGTCATCGAATGATGATCGCCAGTGCAGTGATTTTGCAATTAGATCGGACCGCTCTATCAGATCGCTTGCTCAGGAAATGAACGAGTAATCGGTGTATCCCTTCGGCCCTGCGCCGTAGAATGTCTCCGAATCGGGCGGATTCAACGGCGCATTGATCCGCAGGCGTTCCACCAAATCCGGGTTTGCAATCGCCGCCTTCCCCCAAGCCACCGCATCCGCGTTCCCCGAAACAATCGCCTCGCGCGCGCTCTCAGTCGTGAATCCTTCATTGGCGATGAAAGCCCCGCCGAAAGCCTGCTTCAGCGCCGGACCGAGCGCCGATTTGTCATGCAACTCACGCGCGCAAAGGAATGCGAGCTTCCGTTTTCCCAACTCGCGGGCAACATAACCAAACACCGCCGCCGGATCGGAATCCCCCATGTCATGCGCGTCTCCGCGCGGCGCAATGTGCATCCCCACTCGATCCGCCCCCCACACGGAAACCACTGCATCCGTCACCTCAAGCATGAAACGCGCCCGATTTTCGATGCTCCCGCCATATGCATCCATCCTCTGATTCGTGGAATCCTGTAAAAATTGATCGATCAGATATCCATTCGCCCCATGAATCTCGACCCCATCAAAACCCGCCGCTTTGGCGTTTTCCGCGCCTTTCCGGTAGGCCTCGATCACCGCCGGAATTTCACTCAACTCCAATGCCCTCGGCGTCACGAATTCTTCCATCGGTCGCACCAAACTCACATGCCCCGCCGGTCGAACCGCACTTGCAGAAACCGGCGTTTCACCCTTCAAATACAGCGGCGCGGAAATCCGACCCACATGCCAGAGCTGCAACAAAATCAGCCCACCCGCATCATGCACCGCCCGCGTCACGAGCTTCCACCCCTCCACCTGCTCATCCGTCCAAATACCCGGCGTGTCTGGATAACCCACCCCCATCGGACAAACCGCCGTCGCCTCCGACAAAATCATACCAAAACCCGCACGCTGTGCATAATATTCCGCCATCAGTGTGTTCGGAACCCGCCCGGCTGAAGCCCGACAACGAGTGAGCGGTGCCATTATAATGCGGTTCGGCAGCAACAAAGCCCCGACTTGAAGAGGTTGAAAAAGTGGATCAGTCATGGTTCGGCCCGCAATAGAGCAGATCCCACCACATCTTCAAGACCCGGATTTCACTCATTCCACAGATTGATTTGAAAGTAAAAACACCAAAAATCCTCACGATGGAATTTATAGATTCAATTTACCGCAAATAATTTCTAAAAATCAGTGAAATCAGTAGTTAAATCTTCCTAATATTTTCCTAGTGTAAGCCCTCCCGTCACAACGTATCAGAATTTTCATGACCCGCTTCGCCAGCATCGCCGCTACCGCCCTCGCCATCGGCAACGCCCCTGCGGCCACCGATCTCTGGGACATGCCGCCACTGCGGTATTCGGAAACCGCCTCAACCGACCCAATCGCTAATCTAGCAGCCGAACTGGCGAACGGTGAACGCAAAATCGAAGGCATCACACCGCTCGACCAACTGCGTTATGTCCTCAAGCACTTGGACATCCCAGAGGCATCCCAGATGCTCGTCTTTTCAAAAACCAGCAAACAAAACCCGCTGATTCACCCGGGAAACCCGCGCTGCTTGTTTTTTAATGAGAACTCCTACGTCGGCTACGTGCCCGGCGGCGACATCGAAGTCATAGCCCATGATCCCTTGCTCGGTTCGGTCTATTACCTGATCTCAACCCATAACGGAAATCCCACACGCCAAATCGTCCGGGATAACTTAGAGTGCCTGTCATGCCACGGCACCACCCGCACCGAATCAATCCCCGGCGTGCTCATCCGCTCGGTGTTTCCAGATGAAAACGGTCACCCGTTGTTCTCAGCAGGCACTTTTCTAACGAACCATTCCAGCCCCATCGGTGAGCGTTGGGGCGGCTACTACGTCACCGGCCACAGCTCGCTGCCACACCTGGGAAACCGGACCTATCAGGAATCCAGCGAACGCATTTTACCATCAGACTCACCCGACTTGGCGACTCTCGCAGGCAAAATCGACACCTCCCGCTACCTCCGCCCCACCAGCGATATCGTCGCCCTGATGGTGCTCGAACACCAATGCCAGGTCCACAATCAACTCGTCGCCGCAGGCATGAACTACCGCAGGATTTACTGGCTCCAGAAGTCGCTCGATCCGACCGCAGATCCAGACTCCGGCACCGCTGGCAAACACGCCGACGAATCCGCCAGAAAGATCGCAGACCTACTGCTTTTTGAAAATGAAGCGGATCTCGGCGAAGACGGCATCGAAGGCGATCCTGCATTCCAAGAAGCCTTCACCAAGCGCTTCCCTAAATCCAAAGACGGCCGATCCCTCGCGGACTTCCAACTCAACAGCCACCTGTTCAAACACCGCTGCTCCTACATGGTCTATTCGAAAACCTTCGAATCACTGCCACCACGCGTCAAATCCGCAGTCATCAATCGCCTCCACACCATTTTAAAATCCGAACCCGAACCCGGAAATCACCCCAACCTCAAAACCAGCGAACGCCGGAAAATTTCTTCCATCCTCCAACAAACACTCCCCGACTGGAAACCCACGCAACGCTAAGCGAACACAAACCAGTGGCGCGGGCATCCTCCCGTTCGCCTCTCTTCATCTCTCTCTGAGCTTTCCCCCCTCGGATTTCTCTTCACCCCGGGTGAAATTCCGCATTAATCTGTGCGCCGACATGTCCGACATCCCTACCCGCCCCGGAAAATTGATGGCCGCAAATCGCGGTGAAATCGCAATCCGTATTTTCCGCGCCGCCAACGAACTCGGTCTACGCACCGTCTCGATTTTTGCCGAAGAAGACCGCTTCTCAATTCACCGTTTCAAGGCGGATGAGGCTTACCAACTGGACTCCTCGAAAGGTCCGGTCGGTGCCTATCTTGATGTCGAGGGCATCGTCGCACTCGCCAAGCAAAAAGGCGTCACCATGATCCACCCGGGATATGGATTCCTCTCGGAAAACGCCTCATTCGCCCGCGCCTGCGCCCGCGAAGGCATCATTTTCATCGGACCCTCACCCGAGTTGCTAGAAAACATGGGCGACAAAACAGCCGCCCGCGCGTTAGCTCACCAATACAACGTCCCCACCCTTCCCGGCACCGAGGAACCCATCACTGATCCGGATCAAGCGCTCACCGTCGCCCACGAAATTGGTTTCCCACTCATCATCAAAGCGGCCTTCGGCGGCGGCGGCCGTGGCATGCGGGTCGTGGAAAAACCCTCACTGCTCCCCGCCCTGCTCGCGGAAGCACAAAACGAAGCACTCAACGCCTTCGGCAACTCTGCGGTTTTCCTCGAGCGCTACATTTCCCGCGCGAAACACATCGAAGTCCAAATCCTTGGCGATCAACACGGCAACGTCGTCCACCTTCACGAACGCGATTGCTCAGTGCAACGCCGCTACCAAAAAGTCGTGGAAGTCGCGCCCGCCATGCATCTCGATCCCAAAGTCCGCAAGGATCTCTGCGAAGCTGCGGTGAAACTGGCAAAAGGCATCGGATACAATAATGCGGGAACCGTCGAGTTCCTCTACGACATGGACCAAAATGATTGGTTCTTCATCGAGATGAACCCGCGCATCCAAGTCGAACACACCGTCACCGAATGTGTCACCGGCATCGATCTCGTGCGTTCCCAAATCCTCGTCGCCCAAGGAAATCCACTCTTTGGCGAAGAACTCGCTATTCCCGCACAGGAAAACATCCCGTGTATCGGCTTCGCCATCCAGTGCCGCGTCACTACTGAAGACCCTGAAAAAAGTTTCTCGCCCGACTACGGCCGCATCCTCAACTACCGTTCGGCCGCCGGCTTCGGCATCCGTCTCGACGCAGCCTCCGGCGATGCCGGCTCGGTCGTCACCCCATACTACGACTCGATGCTGGTGAAAATCACCGCCATGGGCCGCGATTTCCCAATGGCCTGCCAACGCATGGACCGCGCCCTGCGCGAGTTCCGCATCCGTGGCGTCAAGACCAACATTCCATTCCTCGAAAACGTCATCGCCGACGAAACCTTCCGCTCCGGCCAGGCGCACACCAAGCTCATCGACACCAAGACCGAGCTCTTCCAATTCAAGCGCCGCCGCGACCGCGCCACTCGCACGCTTTCCTATCTATCCGATATCACGCTCAACGGCAACCCGACCGCCAAAGGCTGGAAACCCGCTGCCGCAATTCCCAAAGCACACGTGCCGAACTCACTCGTCATAGAGCACCATGCGGAAGTCCCCAAAGGCAGCCGCGACATCTTGCTGGAACTCGGCCCGGAAAAATTCGCCAAGTGGATTCTCGAAGAAAAGCGCCTGCTGATCACCGATACCACCCTGCGCGACGCCCACCAATCGCTCATCGCCACCCGCATGCGCACCCACGACATGCTGCGCGTGGCCGAAGCGGTCGCACACCGCGTGCCGCAGTTGTTCTCTCTGGAAATGTGGGGCGGCGCCACCTTCGACACAGCGATGCGTTTCCTCTCCGAGTGCCCGTGGGACCGCCTGCGCCGCCTGCGCGAAAAAATCCCTAACATCTGCTTCCAAATGCTCTTCCGCGGCTCAAATGCCGTCGGCTACTCGAACTACCCGGACAACGTCGTCGCCGGATTCGTCAAACACGCCGCGGACTCCGGCATGGACATCTTCCGGATCTTCGATTCGCTCAACTACCTGCCAAACATGCAGGTCGCCATGGAAGCCGCGCGCGACAACGGCAAGGTGCTTTGCGAAGCCGCCATTTGTTATACCGGCGATATCAACGATGAAAAACGTGATAAGTATTCGCTGAATTACTACGTCGAAAAAGCGAAGGAAGTGGAACGCATGGGCGCGCACATCCTCGCCATCAAAGACATGGCAGGCCTGTGCAAACCACTCGCCGCCCGCAAACTCATCACCGCCCTCAAACAGGAAATCGGCATCCCGATCCATTTCCATACCCACGACACCTCCGGCCTCAACGCCGCATCCGTGCTCGCCGCATCCAATGCCGGCGTGGACATCGTGGACCTCGCCATCGCCTCGATGTCCGGCTCCACTTCACAGCCAAACCTCAACTCCGTCTCCGCCGCAATGGCCAAGACCGATCGCGATCCAGGCCTCGATTTCGATTCTCTCAACGAGCTCTCCGATTACTGGGAAGAAGTGCTCGCGTTCTACAAACCCTTCGACTCCGCCCCACGCGCCGGCTCCGCTGAAGTCTACGAACACGAAATGCCCGGCGGCCAATACACCAACCTCCGCGAACAGGCGAACTCGATGGGCCTAGGCCACCGCTGGCGCGAAATCGCACGCACCTACGCCGAGGTAAACCAACTTTTCGGCGATATCGTCAAAGTCACCCCGTCCTCAAAAGTCGTCGGTGACATGTGCATGTTCCTCGTCACCCGCGGCATCAAAGCTGCCGACGTGCCGAAACTCAAACCCGGCACCATCGACTTCCCAGAGTCTGTCATCGATATGCTTTCCGGCGGACTCGGTCAACCCGATGGCGGCTGGCCGGTGGATGTGCAAAAAGTCGTGCTCGGCAATAAAAAAGCCACCACCAAGCGCCCCGGCGAACTCGCCGAACCCGTCGATCTCGAAGCCACTAACAAGGAACTCTCGGCGAAGCTCGGCCGCCCGGCCACCGAGGATGACCTCTACTCACACCTGATGTATCCGCAGGTCTTCGCAGACTTCACTGCATTCAAAAACAAATACGACGACCTCAGCGGCCTCCCGACCACCGCGTTTTTCTACGGCCTGCACATCGGCGAAGAAATTGAGATCGAGATCGATCCGGGAAAAACCCTCATCATCAAACTCATCTCCATCGGCGAGGCGGACAACGCCGGCCGTCGCGCGTTGTTCTACGAACTCAATGGCATGCCTCGCGAATCCGTTGTCTTCGATAACTCACTCAAATCCACTTCCAAAGCCTCCCGCATCAAGGGCGAACCTAACAATTCCGCCCATGCCTGTGCCCCGATGCCCGGCATGGTCACCGAAGTCGCGGTCTCCACCGGCCAAGAAGTGAAAGCCGGCGACAAACTCATCGTGTTAGAAGCCATGAAAATGCTTACCACCGTCAGCGCCAGCGCCGACGGAATCATCGCCGAAGTCCTCGTGACCAAAGGCGACCGAGTGGACAGCGACGACCTGCTCGTCAAAATCACGATATCCTGATTCGGCACAAGTCAAACGGCGCAAATCCGGATACCCTGCCGTAGGCTGGCCAGCTTGTCAGGATCCTTCGGCATGAATTCCTGACCGACAAATCCCCGGTATCCAGTATCCGCGATCGCGCGCATGATGGCGGGATAAAAAAGTTCCTGGGTTTCATCGATCTCATTACGGCCGGGAACGCCTGCCGTATGATAATGGGAGATATACTGATGATTCGCGCGGATGGTGGCAATGACATCCCCCTCCATGATCTGCATGTGATAGATATCATAGAGCATCTTGAAGTTTTCGCTTCCAGTTCTCCGACAAAGCTCGGCACCCCATGCCGTGTGGTCGCACATGTAGCCCGGGTGATCGACCTTGGAGTTAAGCAATTCCATGACGAGCGTGATGCCCAACTCCTCGGCGAGGGGAAGCAAACGCTTGAGACCGATGACACAGTTTTCCAGCCCTTCCTCGTCGCTCATCCCATCGCGGTTGCCGGAGAAGCAGATGACTTGTTTGGCTCCAACCGCAGCGGATTCCCTCAGATGCGGTTCGTAAATCTCGACCAAGGTATCGTGATGTTCGATGCGGTTGAACGCTTTCTCGATCTGCCCGACCTTGGTGCCATCGGGCATGAGGCCGGTCGGAAACGAGACGATGGCGCAGGAAAGCCCGTGTTTCCCGAGAATGGAAAAATCTGGTGGCATGAGGAGCTCAATCGATTCAATTCCCATTTCTTTTACCGCAATACAGAAGTCATCGAGCGGGATTTCCTCATAGCACCAGCGGCAAACAGAGTGACGGATGCGACTACCGGACGGTCGGGCGGTGACGGATGCGGTGTTTCCGGAGTTCATAATGAGTTATCTTAGGGGCTGGCGGTGGGTTAAAGTGGCTGACAAGTGATGCGCCCACGCAAACTGTCAACGTGAACGTAAAATGACAAGCTCTGCAAAATCTATCCTTTTACCACCACTAGAACCAACGTTGACGGCGAAGCGCCGTGACGCAAAACTCCCAACATGCGTGACATTATTCTAGGAATCGATTTGGGAACCACCAACTCGGCCGTGGGCACCGTGGATTCCGGGTTTCCCATCCTGCTCGCCAACGAGGACGGAAAACGAATTATCCCCAGCGCGGTGTGGCTCGGCCGAAATGGGGAAATCGAAGTCGGTGCCGCCGCACTGCGCCGCCGCGCCATCGAACCGGACCGGGTCGTTACCAGCATCAAACGCCTGATCGGCCGACGCACAGACGAGGTGGAGGAACATTTTCCGGTGACTGTAGCGACCACCCATGATGGCTTGCCGCAGGTAATCGGAAAATCCCCAGAAGAAATCAGCGCGGAGATCATCAGCGAACTCAAACGCATCGCCGAATGGCGAATGGGCACCACCATCACCAAGGCGGTCATCACAGTACCCGCCTATTTCCACGATGCCCAACGCGCCGCGACCAAACGCGCCGGCGAACTCGCGGGACTAGAAGTCGTTAGGATACTCAACGAACCGACCGCAGCCGCGCTGGCCTACGGTTTGGATAAACTCAGTGAGCACTCGCGCGTCGCTGTCTATGATTTGGGCGGTGGGACCTTCGATCTATCGATTCTCGAAATGCAGGACGGAGTCTTCCAAGTGCTCGCCACCCATGGCGACACCCGCCTCGGCGGCGATGATCTGGACGCGCTGATTCTTCGCCGCGTGACGGAACGCTTGGGCATCAGCGAAATCGAAGGCACCATTCGCGTCCGCCTCATGGAGGAAGCTGAACGAGTGAAGCGTTACCTATCAGAAAACGACACTGCCGTCTTCCGTGTGCCGTTTTACAATGGCTCCCGTAGTATCGAAGAAAATCTCACCCGCGACGAATTGGAAACCATCGCCGCTCCATGGATCGGCCGGACGATCCGTCATTGCCGGCAAGCACTCGCAGATGCCGCTCTCACCCCGGAGGATTTGGACGCAGTGGTCTTGGTCGGAGGCAGCACCCGCATCCCCGCCGTCCGCAAGGCGGTGGCAAATCTTTTCAAATGCGATCCGGATGTTTCCCAACACCCGGACGAAGCCATCGCCCTCGGTGCCACCATTCAAGGCGGCGTGATAAGCGGTGCATTGCAACAAATTATTTTGTTGGATGTAACTCCGCTCAGTCTGGGCATCGAGACCTTTGGCGGCTTGATGAACGTGCTCATTCCCCGCAACACGACCATCCCCTGCAAAGCCGGCGAGATGTTCACCAACGCCGCAGACGGCCAGACGGCGATGCGCGTGCGAGTCTTGCAAGGCGAGCGCGAGATGGCGCGCGATAATTGGGACCTCGGCGATTTCAACGTCGGCTTTGTTCCCGCTCCGAAGGGCCAGGCGCGGATGGGGGTGCAATTCAAGATCGATGAAAATGGCATCCTCGAAGTGCTCGCCCGCGATGTTTCCACCGGCACCGATATCATCGTCAAACTCGGCAACGCCGCCGTCAACGTGGATGACGATGCCGTCGAGGCCATGGTCAGCGAATCGGTGGAACACGCATTCACCGACATGGCGGAACGAATTTTCACCGAGGCTCGGCTCAAGGCCGAGGAATTACTCCCCGCCGTGGAAGCCGTGCTCGCCCAAGACCTCGCCCGTGATGACGAACGCGGCGAGATCGAATCGGCGGCAACAGCGGTGAAAACAGCGCTCACCCAAGGAGCCGCCACGCCATTGAAAACCGCCGTCCAGAGACTGGACGGCGCTACAGAAGCCTTGGCCTCCCGTCTCATCGAGCAGGCACTCGATGAGGCACTCGAGCGCCGGATAAAATAGCGCTAAGCCATCGCGGCTTGCATGGCACGGATTTCATATCCAACCTTTCCCAGCTCAAATGATCCCACCCCCGTCCAAGCCTCAACCTAGGCAGAATCATGTTGAACTCCGGATTGGATCAATTCCGCAAACCCGCCAGCCTGGCAGCGGTCATAAAATGTTTTGGTTTCACTGCGGCCGCTGCGGATCGTTGTTCCAAGCGACTGCAGGCCATCCAGAAAACCGGCTTTGCACCAAGTGCGGCTTTCATCCCTGCCCACCTTCAGACTCAACACCGAATCCTAAATCAAAAGGTGAAGTGATCAAAGGATTGAGCAGAGCAGGTCGCAAAAAACACAAAAAGCAATACACCCTTCTCAAGCTCATGAGCGGGTTTTTGCTGATCATCCCCATCTGCGTATTGGGTGTCCGCTACATTCTGCATACCGACACTCCTAAAAAACCGACTCCCCCGATCATCGACGCCGCGAACTCCGAATCGATGGCGAATGACATCGTGCTACTTCAAAAGGCGATTCCGCAATGTTTCGGAGCCCTCTCAGGATTTCTTGCTTCTAACACACCAGAAGAACGCAACCAATTCGTCTTCTCTCCGATTTCCACCGCATCTCGAATTGATCGTTATTACACTCTCAATCCAGCCATTAAAATTGATCCCACGGCACTCATTTTTATTGGAAAATCGGTGCTTCATCTTCCCAACGAAAAAGCCGTCGAAACTCACTGGAAAATCAAAGATGGAAAAAAAATCGATGCCGTTTTCCGCGAGGAGAATGGCGAGTGGCGTCTCGACTGGGAACAATTCATCCGATACAGCGATTACCCATGGTCGTTGTTTCTGGCCGGAGCCGGACCAGAGGAGGGCGAATTCAGACTGTTAGCTCGCGAACGCTTAGCCGAAGAACGCAAAAAAACGGATTTTATCAGTCTGGTGCTCTACGCACCGCGTTTTGGCAATCCGCAGGACGCCGGAATCCCATCACCCGAGTTTCTCATTTCACGAAAAACCCCAGACGCAAAGCTACTCAATGCCGCTTTCCGAGTCGCCCGTAGCGGCAAACGAATCTTTAATACGCAACTCCAGGATTTAAACCCTAGCGAGACGATCCCAGTTCGAGTGAAAGTCAAACGCGTCGAGACTGGCTTGGCGCGTAGTTTTAAAATCACCAAGGTCACCGCCTGCCATTGGTACTCATTGGACGATCCCGGAGTGGAACCGCTGGTGCCGGAACCAACCGCACCCGAGGGAAACAAGTGACTCTGCAAATCGTCACATGAACCGCTTGAAGCGGCGCGTCTATGACCGGCGCAGCTCATGTAAAAGCGATCCGCTTATCTCACCTGCTGCGACGCTCACAGAGTGCCGCTGCAATCCTCTCATGAACTCACCAACGCCTTCCGCATCACTGCGGCCGGATCGGTTCGTGGAAACCAATGCTGAAAGGCAAGAGCACCCTGATGGATGAGCATCGAAAGTCCGTTTGACGTCTGACAACCCTGACGCCGCGCCAACGCGAGAAGCGGTGTCACCGCCGGTTGATAGATGGTATCGTAAACGCGATGCTCCAACTTCAAACACTCAGCAGCGAGAATCGATGGATCGCCTGATTTCAGTCCAACCGATGACGTGTTCACGATCAAATCACAAACCCGACAATATTCTGCGAGCGACGCGTCATCCAACGAAAGCGATACCATCTCCGTAGCGGAATCCAACTCCTTCAACCGACCAACCAGCAATGCAAGCTTTTCGACGGTTCGGTTCACCAACACCAACTTCGGAACTCCCTCCAAAACACACTGAGTCGCAATCGCCTGGCCAGCCCCACCACCCGCTCCCACGATGACGACTGAAAGACGGCCTAACGAAACTGCGAAATCATCCTCAATGGCATGGGCAAAACCCGGCCCGTCAGTATTGAAACCACACGTCACATGTTCATCGAAGCGCACCGTGTTCACCGCTCCCAAAGTTCGGGCTGCCGGATCCACGACCGTGCAGTTTTCCATAGCATCGAGCTTGTGAGGCACAGTCACATTGCAACCGATAAACCCCAATTCCCGCATCCGCGAAAACGCCTCGTGGACCCGTCCCGGCTCCACCGCCAAGCGAATGTAGCGCGCATCGATTCCGTTCGCATCCAGCGCCGGTTGATGCATCTGCGGGGAGGCGGAATGAGCAACTGGCCAGCCAATCACCGCCAAACGCGCAGGCTTTTCCGCTCCGGCATCCAGCACTTCCTGCAAAACGAGATCCTCAAGTGAATAGACAGCTTTCATGCAAATCAGAGCATTGCGGAAAATTGACGCACCCGTTCGGCACAACATGATTTCCCTAGCAGATCGAGCAGAGCCCCGAGATCCGGACCATGGGCGCGTCCTGATAGAGCGACCCGCAGCGGAAACATCAACTGCCCTGGCTTGGCACCAGCGGCTTTGGCCACCTCGTAGAGTGCGGCTTTCGCATGATCGGCCGACCACTCGGAGACCGCGTCAAAACTTTCCGCCAAAGAAGCCAGCAAATCCTTGGCCGCCGCATTGCCACGCACTTTTTCCACTGCTTCATCATCGTAAGCAAACTCATCCACTAACAGGAAATCCACCGCCTTCGGAACCTCGCTGAGCAAGCGGACTTTTTCTTTCACCGCCGCAATCACCGCCACGTAGTTTTCCGCAACCGGCAGCCCGGCCTCTGCCACGAATGGCTTTGCCGCCACCGCGAAATCCTCAACGCTCATGGGAATCAAATGTTGCTGATTCACCCACTTGCATTTCTCCAAATCAAAGCGGGCGGGCGCGCGGTTGACGTTTTCCAATGAGAATCGCTCTACCAACTGGGCGAGCGTGAAAATCTCGTCCTCTGTTTTCGAATTCCATCCTAACAACGCGATGAAATTCACCACCGCCCCCGGCAAAAATCCCTGACGCGGGTAATCGCCGACCGCCGCCCCGGCATCGCGTTTGGACATCTTGGAACCATTTGGATTCAAAATCAGCGGAATATGCGCGTATTGCGGCGCGGTGCCGCCAAACGCTTCGATCAATTGCAGATGCTTCGGCGTGTTCATCAGGTGATCTTCGCCGCGAATGACATGGCTGATCTCCATTTCCAAATCGTCCACCACGTTCACAAAGTGAAACACATAAGAGCCATCAGATCGCTTAACCACCATGTCCGGCGTGTTTGATTCATCCCGGTAATCGATGGTCACCTCGCCACAAACAAGATCAAGCATCGTCACCGGCTTGCGCTCAAATCGGAACCGCCACGCGCCCCCATCCTCATAAACCCGCCCGGCATCCACGAGTTTCTGAAACCACGCGTCATAGATTCCCTTCCGCTCGCTCTGGAAATACGGACCATGTTTTCCACCCTTATCCGGACCCTCATCCCAATCCAGACCGAGCCAGCTCATGCCATCAAAAATCGCTTGTTTTGCCTCTTCCGTATTGCGTGCCTCATCAGTGTCCTCCACCCGTAAAATGAACGCCCCGCCGTGGTGACGGGCAAACAACCAATTAAACAAAGCCGTGCGAGCCCCGCCAACATGCAGGTAACCCGTGGGCGATGGCGCGAAGCGAGTGCGAACGAACATGCGCGTGGTGTAAGCGGATAAATCGTCCGCGTCCATCCACAACTGAAGCGCGGAATGCCCCAGCCGCTCAGGCGGCCCTCATTCACCCACGTAGCGCTTCCCGCACAGCGTGAGCAAAGCGAGGGCAATTCATCCCACCCGACCACTTCGCATCAAAGCACGATTTTCTTAAACTTCGGCACCAACAAATGCATCAGTACCCATGCGACGATGTAGGCGGAGCCACAGATCACAAACAGGATGCCGTAACCCACTTCCACCTTACCCAATTTCGTGAAATGCGCGAGCAGCACACCCGCGGCGCGGGCGATGAGGATGCCTCCCACCGCGCCAGCCATGCCGCCGATACCCGTGACCGATGCGACGGCTTTTTTCGGAAACATGTCGGAAACAGTCGTGAAGATGTTAGCCGACCAAGCGGCATGGGCGGAGCAGGCGATGGCGATGGTGGCCACTGCATACCATGTATTGATTTCACCAAGACGCGAAGCGAGCAGCACGGTGAGTGGAAACAGGGCGAATATGAACATCGAGAGCTTGCGCGCCTTGTTCGCATCCATACCACCGTTGATAAAGTGCTTGGGCAGCCATCCGCCAAAAATCGAACCGAAGGCCGATATGGTGTAAACCACAGCCACCGCGAAGGGCCAACTGATCACTCCCGGCACATCTGCCGGCGTGCCTACATACGCCGGATTAGCGACCATGAAATCCTTCACTTTACGGGCGTTTTCTCCTTCAAGAAAAGCGGGCAACCAAAAAAGATAGAACCACCAGATCGGATCGGTGAAAAACTTACCGAAAAAGAAGGCCCATGTCTGACGGAAGGTCAGCAATTTAAACCAAGACACTTTTTCCTGCGCGATATCGGCACGCTCGGCCTCCAGCTCGTCCAGATCACTGTGAATATAATCATATTCCGCCTGGCCGAGTTTTCCACTCGCGAGTTTGGCGGCAGGAGAATCATACATCTTATACCAGAAAACGAGCCAAAGAAGGCCTACGGCACCCGTCAGAATGAAGGCCCATTCCCAACCCCAGTGACCGGCAATCCATGGCACGACGAGCGGCGCAATGATAGCTCCGACATTAGCTCCGGAATTGTAAAGTCCTGTGGCCAACGCACGTTCCTTTTTCGGAAACCACTCGGCCATGGTCTTGTTAGCTGCCGGAAAGTTTCCCGCTTCAGTGATTCCCAACGCGGCTCGCCAGAATCCAAAACTCCAGGTGTGATGGCCGAAGGCATGGCCGATCGCCGCGACGCTCCACCCGATCAGTGAATAGGCATATCCTTTTTTCGTGCCCACCTTGTCGATGATCTTGCCGGCCGCCAACATGCCGAGCGCATAGGCGAGTTGGAAACAAATCACCACGGTCGAGTAATTCAATTCCTGATCCGCCTTGTCCAACCCGAACACACCATCTTCAGAAAGGGTTTTCTTGAGCAATCCGAGAACGTTTCGATCCAGATAGTTGACCGTCGTGGCCGCAAAGACCAAGGCACAAATGGTCCACCGATGACGGCCAATTTTTTCATTCACGGAAGCAAAAGACATGGATTTTCGAAGTTTTTGAATTGCCGGCCACAAATCCGTTTCATGAACCAAACCGGAAATGGCTTGCCAGCAACAATATGGCAAGAATGAAAACCTACAGGTGATAGGAAAATCCGAAAAACCACCCTGTGATCAGCGCAACCTCAGGGAGGGCGGAACATGTCCCGCCGTACCCATGAAAAGCCAATGAGTCGAGCGAAGCACCTTCCATGATACCCTCATGGTCTGCTCGAATACGTTTCGCCCCACCTTTCAATCCTTGGACAGAAGTGCGCGACCGCGTTGGATGTGTGCTCGCGGTTGATTTCCGTTTCGGGATTGTCGGCGCAGAGAAATTCGGATTGTTTGGCTTCATGCTTCCAACTCGCTTCATCCGAATTGAATCTCTGCTACTATGAAACTTCTGCTCATCGGCCAAGGATATCTCGGACTGGCCATTACCCAGGTCTTCCGCGAAAACGGTTGGGACGTCACCGCAACTTCGCTTTCCGGCGGGAATGAGACGCTCGCCTGCGACGTCGGAAATCCTGATGACGTCGCGAAACTGCCCGCTGCGGATTTCATCGTGCATTGCGCGGCTTCCGGTCGTGGTGGAGTGGAGGCCTATCAACATGTGTATGTGGACGGTTGTCGCAATCTAACAAAAAAATTTCCAGGAATACCATTGTTGTTCACCTCCAGCACTTCGGTCTATTCGCAAACCGATGGGTCCATCGTCACCGAAGACAGCCCCGCCATTCCGGAACGCGAAACCGGCAATTTGTTGTTAGCTGCGGAAAACATCACGCTGGCCGCAAATGGCATTGTCGCCCGCCTTGCTGGCATCTATGGCCCGGGACGCAGCGTTATTTTACGGAAATTCCTCTCCGGTGAAGCGGTGATCGAAGAGGACGGCCAGCGTTTTCTCAACCAAATCCACCGCGATGATGCCGCCCGCGCGATACTGCACCTGGCCACTTCGGGCATCCGTGGCGAGGTTTTCAACGTCAGCGATTCCACGCCGCTCACCCAGCGGGAATGCTACGAGTCGCTCAGCAGCATGTTTTCCCGCCCGCTGCCGCCGAGCGGTCCGCGCGATTTGAACCGCAAGCGCGGCTGGACCCACAAACAGGTTTCTAATGAAAAACTCCGCTCCACCGGATGGCAACCCGAGTTTCCCTCTTTCCTCGATGCTGCGGAGGACATTGCGGTGGCGCTGTGAAGCAAGATTTCGCCGGCGCGATCTAACTATTCACATTGGCCGCCTTGGGATCATCGTTAGAATGAATTTCCCAAGATCCCGAGCGATCCAGATGCAGCAAGCGGTCGTGGAATGGGATCAAGGTCGTGCGATGACCCACGCTGATGAACCCGATGCTGGACTCCTTGATCAGGTGATATAGCTCCTCCTGATTTGTCTCATCAAGCGCGCTGGTCGCCTCGTCCAGGAAAGCGAATTGCGGTTGCCGCAGAAACAACCGTGCGAAGGCGATCCGCTGCTGTTCACCGAGGGAAAGCACGTTGCCCCAATCCAGCACGCGGTCGAGATCATCATCCACGCGGGCAAAGACATCGGATAGATTCACTTCCGCCACCACCCTGCGGATCTCTTCGTCGGCCACGCCACGGTCGGGATAGGGATAGAGTAATTGATCGCGCAAGCTGCCTTCCAACATGTAAGGGCGCTGGGGCAAAAACATGAGATGCACGAACGCGGGACGTTCGAGCGAACCACCACCGCCGGGCCACAAGCCTGCGATGGTGCGCAAAACCGAGCTTTTTCCCGTGCCACTCGGGCCCATGATCATGAGGCTTTGATCGGCGTGCAGCTCAAAGGATAGCTCCTTTACCAGCAACCGGCCATTGCCCGGAGTGCAGATGTTGAGCATATCGAGTTTTACGATCAGACTGTCCTCGTTTGGTATATTTACCGCCTCAAATGCGATTCGCTCTTCTTCCGAGTCATGTTCGTCGAGTTGGTCCCATAGGCTCCCAAGACGCTGGACGCTCGCCAGATAGGTACTCAATCCGCCGAACTGCGTGATAATCAGCGAAAATGCGGCCAACACCTGGGCGAAAGCACCCGCCGCTTGGGTGACGACGCCGAACTCGACCTGCCCGCGCATGAACATCGGCGCGACCACGATGACGGGTAACACCAGCGCGAGGTAATTGTAACTGTTGGTGAAAAACCCGAGACGTCGGTTCCGGATGATGATCAGGCCCATGTTGGTCACTGCGGACGCAAGGCGGTTGAACAGGTCGAGATGCTCGCGTTTTGCGCCGCGGTAAAACGCGATCGACTCCGCGTTGTCGCGCACTCTAACGAGGCCGTAGCGAAAGTTCGCCTCCTTTTCATATTGGTGGAAATGCAAGCGGACGAGTTTGCGTCCGATCGCGATACTGATGACTGTTCCGGCGATGGCATAGGTCACCAGAATGACCACCAGCGTGCCGGAAATCAGCCACAGCACGCCGATGAACGCGATCAGCGTCACCAGCGAATTGAGCAGGATCAGCAGGAACGAAAGCGAGCTGGTCGTGAAATTTCTAACATCTTCGCTGATCCGTTGGTCCGGGTTGTCCACGCTGTCGGACCCGCGCAGGCGAAAATAGGCGCGGTTGTTGAAGTAGCGTTTGACCAGGTGCTGGGCCATCCACTCCCGCCACAACAGCGCCAGGCGCTCCTCCACCCAGCGGTAGAAGACACCGATCGGCACTGCGAGGGCGAAGGTCCCAAGATACCAAACAAGTGCCATCCAATAATCGGCGGGCTTTTTCTGGATGATGGCCGTCATGAAATCCCGCCCGGCATAACTCATCAGAATTTGCACTCCGCCCACCGACAGAGCGAGCAACAGCAGGGCGATGAGAAATCCCCGGGCTTTGCGCCTGCGTTCCGAAGCGAAAAACGCCTTGGAAATCATCCAAAACTGGCGGAAAGTCGTTCGCAGGCTTTGATGGTCTTCGGTCGAAACCTCCGATGGCAGGTTCGTTTGATCCGAATTTTCCATGAAATGACATCCTAGACCGCTGCGGCTTGATGGCGAAATAAATTTTCGACCGAGCGGATGTTCCTTCAGATACACGGCGATCAAGCTAGGGAAAGAGGCAAAAATAGTTTGCAATCGCTGATATTTAGGGCTTGTACACCACATCTAGTGGTTACATCCTGCCCGGATGCCTCGCAATCCTAACAAGCCTAACTGGTCT
>Ga0247844_1000661_pt1 | contig 71292 bp, 78 predicted proteins | sample LaCtaG_FD_192421 | JGI IMG/M metagenome (GOLD analysis project Ga0247844, IMG submission 192421) | Freshwater microbial communities from meromictic Lake La Cruz, Castile-La Mancha, Spain - LaCruzMarch201714.5m_1 | ecosystem: Environmental > Aquatic > Freshwater > Lake | place: Spain: Castile-La... | reverse complement strand
TTTGAGTTCGTGAAAAAGTTCAGATCTTTGTTCTGGCGTAAGGAATCCTTGCATTCAACCAGTTTATGATTTTTTATACGGGCCGTGAAGGCCCTACCTGAAATTTAAATTGCGATGGGTATAGATGGCCATTAGGGGCCATGACGGAATCTGTATCAAGAATATAGGTGTCTCCTTGTTGGGGCATACCCGAATACTTATTAAGAGCGCGGGCCACCATAAAAGCATTGGCCGAAGATTTAAAATTTATACACAGGGATCGTCTAGAGGCAGAAAAACTTTTTTTAAGAGCGGATTCTATGCCCTCCTTACCCTGCTCAAGGGAAGAGGAAAGTTGCCAAAAAAACAGCTCATTTCCCTGAGAACATTTTTGTTCTAAAAAATAAAAAAATAAAAAATCATGCCCGTATTGTTCAGGATCAGAGGCCATATGATCAAAACTTCCCAATAGAGATGTTGTAGATACAGAGAGGGCCGTCATAACGTTTGTGAGATTATAAGACTGATGAATTTTATTTTCAAATAACTGTGCTAGGCCTTCCCTCACCCAGCTCTCTTCTTGAGGTTTAAGCACAAAATGAATGGCATGAAAAAGCTCATGAGTCACAAGACGATAAAACTCTAAAGAACTCAGAGCAGAGGGGTCAAATGAGATGATAAGATCATTCCCCTTAAAAAGCTCATGAGTCCCTGGAGGATAAAAGACCCCTTCTGCGGATGAATTTTTCTCTATTAAAACCTTTATTGATTTTTGTTTCATCTTTTGCTGCAGAAGAAGAGGAAGATGATGATCAAACACCTTTTCTATATGAAAAACGAGATCCATCCAGAAAATGGCAGGGAACTTTGATTGAGTGTAATTGACATTTTTTTTATGGGCCAGGATGGAGATATTCCCACGTTTCAAGAGCTCAGTATAAACATCTGATTCCTGGGCCCATGCCCCAGGTATAAAAATTGAGCTGATTAAAAGACTGATAAAAATAATGTTCATGATGCCTTTCATTTAATAACTGAATCCTACACCCCCCTCAAAGTGCTGACTAAGGTCATCGCTTTATTTTTGAAAATATTACACTTGTCGACATTTTAGTCAGCACTAGCGATATAAACATTTTGCGCGAGATTAAACAAATGAGTGAGTATGCAGACGGTTAAAGAACAACAAATAATTAAAAATGGCACGGGTAAAGAATCCCTTAATGCTATCGATAAAAGTCACGAATCCATAATCCTTAAACCAAATGTTTTTGAATATGTGAACTACCGTATTTTTTTACAAGACACTTACCTTCACAAAAAACACATCAATCATTCTTTCTCTGAAAGTGCTTTTATCCAGGCCGCAGGTTTCGGAAAAACATCAAGAGGATATCTTGGTCTAATTATCAAAGAAAAAAGAAATCTCACGACAAAAACCATCATTGGTTTTGCTACGGCCATGAAGCTTTCGCCGAAGGAAATGATGTTTTTTGAAAACATGGTTTATTTTAATCAGGCAGAAACTGAGGAAGAAAAAGTCTTTTTCTTTGAACGCATGAAAGTCTCTTCTATTAATGAGAAAAAGCCTGCTTTTGAAATTCTTGAAAGCCAATACCGTTATGTCTCACAGTGGTACCTTCTGGCCTTGAGAGAAGTCGTGAATCTTACAGACTTTAAAGAAGATGAAGCTTGGATCGCTAAAAAGATGAGAGGACAGATTACAAAAGATGAAGCTTCTGAAGGCATAAAAGATCTTTTAAATCTTGGACTCATTACAAGAGATATTTCTGGCAGGCTTATCCAGTCTGAACCTATTATCACTTTTAACGAGAATCAAAATAATTTTACGAACTCATTAAAACTTCATCAAGAATTTAATGACCGTGCCAAAATTCTTCTTGAAAAAGACCCTTATACAAAAAGATCAGCTCGCCTCACCACACTGTCTTGTAAGACCGAGGATTTTGAGGCCTTGAGAACAGAGATGAAAATTTTCTCAGATCTTTTGCTCTCAAAATACGGAGCTGATAACAAAAAAGAATCTAACGTCGTATTACAACTTGGAATGCAACTTTTCCACATAACTGAATAAGGAATTTTATATGAAACACTTTATCATGACTCTCTTTCTAACATCCGCAGTTTATCCCACCTTTTCTCTGGCCGCACCCCTAGATATTAAAAGTTTAGTTGGTGCGCAGAAGTCTATCCCTCATGAAGGTGGAAGTGGTGTTGGAGGAGGAAATCTCTACACATCAATCCTTTCTTGGTGTGATGATAGTTCAATAACTCTTCAGGAGGCCCAGGATGAAGCTCAGGATCTTTGGTCCCTTCAAAATGATCAGTTGGGGGCCATACACACTTATTATAATGGACTTCAAAATGCCTTAACTCAAGTTCCTGAAGAAGGTGTGAATTTTGACAGTTCTATTACTTACAAAGCGATTTCTCGGGGTCTTTCACTCTCTCACATTCTTGGTATCTCAAGTTTAATTTCTGGTGACATGAGAGTCAAACATACCGATAAAGACTTCAGAGAACTTATTGATGTAATGAAATTTTATTATTCTTTTATTAAAAAAGTTACAAATAATCTTGATAAGAAATTTTATGTTCCTTATTACCAACAGATGCAGTGTCCAGGATGTACTCAATTGCCATCGATTCAGACAATTGAGTTAGAAAAAGAGTTTATCCGTTATTCAGTATCTCAAATAAACGAATGGAGAAATAAATTCATCGTTACAAACAGTAACAAAGAAGGAAGTTATCCTACATTAAATCTGGATCTGGCACTAAAAGGACTACGCTTTTTTATCAATGAAACAGCAAAAGACTTAAAACACAACCTCTTGCAGGAAGTGTACTCATGCCAAATTAAACAGTTAAAGAGTCTTGCCAATAAAATTGAAATTTATACGGTCAGTAGAAGAACAGACAACAGGCTTGATGGGATAAAACTTAACCAGTTCACCAATCGTATTGATGAAATCATCAAAAATATAAACGAGAAGGACTGTCAGTAACAGTCCTTTTTCATAAAACTTTATGTCTTTTTAATTTAAAGATAAACCAAAAGAGCTGCGGCAAACAGCTCTTTTGGTACTAACAAAACTTTTTTCGAGGAGAAAAAAATGAATGTCTTACGCACGCTACTGCTAGCAATGCTTACACTTCAAAGCATAGCTTATGCTCAAGAAGTGAACTACTACCACCCAGAAGATGAGCAAATTCTACAGACCCGTCAAAATGTTGGGCAAGAATTTGAACAGAATCCAATCTCGGCATGGTGTGATGACCGACTGAGAACATTAAAACGCGCCCGCAATCACGCTTCAAGTGCTATCTATCGTGGAGATTATCGTTCATCGGTTGAGATCTTGATCTCTGGACTTGTGCAAGCTTCACATAATGGCTACAGCATGAATCCTCCTTTCACTCAGCAGGCCATTGATCGCGGAATAAAAATCGGATCAACACTTATGTCTTATACTGGTTCCCAGCTTAATGGTATGAAGGCCGTATCAGTATTTCTGGAATCATATTATCAGTTCGTGGAAAAAGTCGCTGCAGAGATTGATGTTCCTTTTTATAGACCTGGAAAATGCGGGTACTGTGGAACGAACTCAAAATCGATGGAGACATCACTCATTAAAATGACAAAGGATCAACTTAGTCTTGTGAATGACACTCTCATCGCTCATGGAACAGTGATTCCTCTTGGACCTTCATCTCTTTATCTTAAAGCTCAAGAGATGCTGACTTATTATGCAAGTTATGACTTAAGATCTTCTCTTATGGCCAATGCTTATTCATGTCAAATTAACGATCTCATGACCATTCATGATGAACTTCGTTATTTTAACAGTGCGCCTTCTCAGGAAAGTGAAAAGAGATTGATGGTTTGGAATATTTATCAAGATATGATTTCTATTAATGCCAATATTCATTCTGTGGGACATTGCCACTAGGAAAGAAACAGGGTGGGAGCTTCGGCTCCCGCTTTTTTATTTAACCAGTAACTTCTGTAACGTGAAAGACTTTTCCTCGACCTGACTTTTTAGACATATACATCATTTTATCTGCAAAATCGATAATGGACTTAGCACTAGTTGCATCTCCAGGAAATTCCGCCATACCAATAGAGAGTGATAACTTATAAGAAGTTTCGCCCTCCACTTTAAATTCAGTACTTTTAACCGAACTAGATATACGAAGGGCTATCTTTTTAGACTCCTCTAGACCCGTTTTAGGAAGAAGAACGATGAACTCATCTCCCCCGTAACGATAAACAAGGTCCGAAGAGCGAAGCTGCTCTTTAATGATACCTGCCATATCTAAAAGTAGCTGGCTACCCACCACGTGTCCAAACTGATCATTAACATTCTTAAAATAATCGATATCGACAAACAATAAACTGAAACCTGCGCGCTCGTGTTCATAACGGCCGATAAATAGCTCGAGATCTTCAATAAGTTTTCGCTGATTATAAAGGCCTGTTACTTCATCAGTAAGAGAGAGCATACGAATCTGTTCACGTTTTTTTGAATCTAAAAGAATTGAAACAGAGGTCTTTAAAACGTTGGAGAGATAATCACTTAGGATCTCTTTAATCGAATATTCGGAGGTTTTTCTTGCCACTAAATATGAAACTCTGCCGTCCCCCAACTTAACGAGAAAATAAAATCTGTCTCGATGAAACCGTAAACCAAAAATGAGTCCGGTCTCATCAGAGAGGAAACGCTGGATCCGTTTTTGTTGTTGTTCACTTAAATGAAGTTTATGTCTTAATGACTCAACGATCTTATTATTTGGAGTGAACTTAAGATCTTTTTCTACGGTAAAAAAATGATTTAGGTATCGACTAAGCCCGGCCGCAATATCATTGACCGATGAAAAACTCTCCGGACGTGAAAAAAGCTGAAGTACCGCCCTTTCAGGATTAAGTTGACCACTTTGAATGGCGCCATAAAGTTTTAAACGATAAATTACTGTACGTATTTCATTTGATTCAAGAGGCAAGGTTAAAAAATCAAACAGCCCGGCCCGAAAAGCTCCAATCACACCATGAAGATCTGGTCTTGGAGATAACAAAGTAATCGTAGACTGAGGCACATGTTGACGAATTCTTCTGATATCATCCACCGTTTTTTGACTTTGACGATTTGAGAAAAAGAACACGGCATGTGGTTTACGTTTATTGTAATTTTGTAGATCCCCCACTTCCTGAAGGTAAGTGAGATGGTAATTGATATGGTTTTCTTTCAGTGAGCGTTTAATCGCCTCAATGGAGGTTGAGTCTAATCCTATCGCCAGAATATCAAGCTGGTTATTTCTTTTTTTCATTACCCTACATATCTATGTTTTTCTTTAAAGCATCTAAAGCGTTTCCCTTATCCGATTCGTCTTCAAGGACGGTGATCGCATTTCGAAGCGTTTTAATGGCCTTTTCTAATTTATCTTCCAACTCATATCGACTTTCAACGGACCTTTTCTCTTGAGTGGAGATTGACTCCATATCAAATTCCATCGCGTCTATTTTTCGTTTTAATTCCAAAATTTTGAGGTCTCGGTTTTTGATCTGAGTCTCGGCATCAGACTTTAATAACTCAAGCCTCTGCTCCAATTCTCTTTCATGAAGCTGGACTTTTTTAACATCCAGTTTATTCCTTTGAGACGCTTTATCAAGCTCTTGCTGCATGATCTTATTTTTTTCTTCAAAAATAAGACGTTTTTCGTCAAAAAGCTTAATGCGATCTTTTAAATCGCTGATCTCTTCGTTATTCTTTTTACGAATGATGGTGAGTTCAATTTTTTTCTCGTCTAGCTCTGCACGTAAAGAAAGCATCTGACGATTTTGTAAAATTTTATCTTCTTCTAAATGTTGAATCTTACTTAAAAGCTCCTCACGATCTGAGCGAAGATTTGAGATGGTGGCCTGGGTGCGCTCCATTTCACCAGAATATGCATTGGACATTTCTCTGAAGTCTTCATTTGACATACGATTGTTCTGAGTAGGGATCTGAGAGGGTGCCATAACGGTTGTGATTTCTTCTATCACTGCTGGTGCCTTAGGCAGAGCTTTGACCTGTGTGACTTGTTCTTCTGGTTCCAAACTAAAATCAATTCCATCTAAATTGATCTCCTCAGAAACAGGAACTTCCACTTTCTCTTCTGGCACTGACCCTAAATCCACATCAAGTGAAAAAGAATCGTCTAAATTTGCATCCGCGACATTAAGTCCAGCTTGAGTAGCATCATGATCCATGATGGCATCAATTTCTTTTAATTTTTCTCTGGCATCATCTGAAATGTCGCCACTTAAACTTAATGCATCTGTTTCACCTAAATCAGTGTCAAAATCAAGTTTTAGTCCCGTGCTAGAAGCATCGGATACCTCATTTTCCAAAGGAGCAAGGTTAAAATCTATATCATCGCCTAATCCTAAATCCAATTCTCCTTCCTCCTCCCCTGAAGCAACAGACAATTCTTCATCAGAACTATCTAAACTTAATTCTTCAGAATTATCATCACTAGTCTCAAGATTTAAATCTTCTCCAAGATCAAAATCAAGGCCCTCCTCTTCTGAAGGCTCTGACATCTCTTCTTCTTGGCCATCTTCAACGAGGCTGAGCCCTGGACCATCATCGATGTTCAGATCCATTCCTTCATCAACAGGTTGAGTTGAAGGAACTTCGATATCCCCTAACTCAAACTCCTCTAAACCTTCAAGACTGATTTCATCGTCTTTAATACTCATGTCGTTACTTCCTGCATCCTCAAGAGATGCCATATTTAAACTTTCTTCATTCTGAAATAATGGTTTTTTATCTAGAGAGGGTATGGCCTTTTTAAAAAGTGCATCTATCTCTAAACTCAAAACATCGTTTTTCATCTCTTGGAGTTTCTCGATCTCGGAGACCTGTTTAGATGCCATATGATCCTCTAATTTATTACCCGTTGGGTTAATGTCCGGAGGCAATAGACCTGCAAGAATATCCTTAAGACTTTTTTCATCTACATCATGAGAAATGTAAACATCACCACCTACAGGAGTCATTTGGTGTTTTTTTAAATCTAGCGCACTATTATGATCAATGATGTAGAGCACTTTAAATGAAGATGACTTTTCACGAATGGCCAGGACTAAATCATCTATAGATTCCTGAGGCCCGGCATAATGAACGAAAAAAAAGTTTGTCTCTTTTTCGCTGATCTCTTCATCTTTAAAATATTTTTTGTCTGTAATGAAAAGAGCATGCGCCAAAAACTGATAACGTTTCTGGAACGAAGTGAAGGATTTTGTGTCAAGACTAACAAAATAGTATGCCATTATTAAAAGGCCCTTTTTAATAATGATAACTTAGATGCGCTCATGCTAAACTAGAGGCAAAGATTGCAGGTTTTTATAATGGAACTCGGTATTGATTACTACCGAGCATCATAATACAATCTTTGTATTGAGCTCATGGAGGAATTCTTGAAAAACATTAAGTTGATTACGTTCTTATATCTGAGCATTCTTGTTAAGAATGTCTCTTCCCAGGATCATTTTTTACCCTCAAATATATTGATGATGGATGAAAAATTTGGCCACCACGTCATCTTAGTTGAAAAGGCGACTCATAAAGTCCACCTTTACGAAAACAAAGGTTCTTTCCCCAAACTCGTTAAAACTTTTTCAACAGCTACTGGAAAGTTCAAAGGTAATAAATCCAACGAAGGTGATCACAAGACTCCTGAAGGCATCTACACCATTTACGATTTTCTTTCTAAGGAAGAACTTTTCAAACGTCATGGAAAATATGCTGAGATTTATGGCAGTGGCGCTTTCCCTATGGATTATCCAAATTTTGTTGATCACCGTGAAGGTAAAAAAGGTGGGGGCATCTGGCTTCACTCCACTGATAACGATTCTCGTATCTCAAAAGGTCTAGACTCTCGTGGCTGTGTGGTTGTTCAAAATTTAGATCTTAAAGAAATCTCTCAATACATCGAAATCAACCACACCCCTATCATCGTGGTTCAGGACGTCTTTTATCTTACTGAGACAACTTGGAACAGAAACAGAAAAGATCTTAGTGATGCTGTAGGAAAATGGGCCAAGGCCTGGCAAGATAAAGACTTTAATGGTTACATCAACAGTTACGACCAACAAAGATTTTATGACCGGACTAAAGGTAGTTACGCCTCTTACAAAGCCTATAAAAGCTCCGTTTTTTCTCGGCCAGATAAACCAGAGATCAAATTAGACTTTATCTCCATCATGGCAACTGAATCTTATGCTGTTGTTCATCTCCAACAAAACTATCGTTCAGCAATCATTAATGACATTGGTAAAAAAACCCTCTATCTTAAAAAAGATTCTAATTACGATTGGAAAATTATTGGAGAAGTGTGGTCTAAGACTGAATCAACCCACCTTGCCTTTACTCCTTCAAAAAGATTTTTTAAAGAATAAGACATGAAAGATTATATTCAACAGGCGAGCGGAGAAGTGGCCATCGTTATATATGATGCCCCACTTCCTCCAAAGTATTTCCGACTCACGAAAAGATTTATTCACACCTTGTTTGTGGTTATCCCTATTTTATTAGTGCTCTCTTTTGCTGCACTCTTTTTTTGGGGGCTGGGCTCTAGACTCAAAGAGGCACCTAGACCACAATTTCCAAAAGTCATTACCGAACAAGAAAATAAGGTCTCTAACCTTGAGGCAGAAGTTAAAAATCTTAAGGACAGTAATGATGCCCTGGCCACCAAGATTGCTACTCAACCTGGTACTCAGGCCGCAGAAGATCCTTATCTTTCTGTGATCAAAAAACCCTATGGTATGCAGAATTTAATTTCTAGCAATAAAGTCACCCTTGATCAGTTTGATTTAGTTCAAACAAATAATAAAATTACACTAAAATTCCAAATCATCAGTACCGACCCTGAAACCAAAGTTTCTGGAAACGTTCTGGTTCTCATGATGTCTGAAGGTGGAATCATGGCCTATCCTCCAGAGGCCAATATCACGATGGGACAAGGAATTAAATACTCTTTAGGTGAGCCATTTGCCGTACAAAGACTTCGTCCTACCAATGCTGAATTTCTTCATCGTCCTGTAGGTCCAAGCCTTAAATTTATGATCTATATCTTTAGTCGCGAAGGTGATCTTCTTCTTATCAAAGAGACTGAATCTTTTAAAGTTGAGGTAAAATCGTGATCCAAGATAAAGATTTTCAAAACTTTCATTATAATATTCTTGGTGCAAAATCTAAAGTCATTGGTGATTTAGTTTTATGTGGAGATGCCATTATAACCTCTCACATTGAAGGCAACATCATCATGCACGAAGAAGGTCGACTGGTTCTTGAGCGTGGAAGTTACGTAAAAGGAAAGATCAATGCCATTGATCTAGAGATCTTTGGGCAAGTAGAAGGTGACATCGAATGTTCTGGCCTTGTTTCCATTCGTTCAAGTGCTGAAGTGGTGGGATCAATTAAGTCGGCAAGACTCGTGATTTATCCTGGTGCCATTGTTGAGATGAAAGCGAACTCACAGGAAAATTAATTCCTGTAGGCCCTTAAAAATCTTCGCTCTTCTGCAGGTATTAATAAGAGCAGGGAGAAAAGATTTAGATCCGTAGACCCTGCTATTTTTATAAAAAATCGTTATAATCCAATATTTTTACAGGTCGGATTTTTGTTAAGTCTTTCTCAAGACTCTTATCCCCTACTACAACGATCGTCATTTTTTCCCATGGGAAAATCTCAAAATCAGCTTGGGCCAATTCTCTAATCGTTAAGTTCTTAATCGTTTCAGGAAACTTTAGTAACTCTTCAAGATTTCTGCGTTGATGATCATACAACATGATCTGGCCCAAAAAGGCTCCCGTTTCTTCAAAACCAAAAGCAAATCCTCCAATCTGATGACCTTGTTGGTGAAGGAATTCTTTTTCTTCAATTTTCCCCATAGCAACATCTTGAAAAATATCTCTGATTAGTCCGATAGTTTCAGCAGTGGTTTCATTTTTTGAAAATGTGATAATACCTGCTCGGCCATAATCCCGCTGAAGAGAAACATAGGCAGCAGCTGAATAAGTTAGCCCTCGTTTTACCCGCAATTCTTGTACAAGTTTTGATGTGAACCCGCCTCCCATGAATCCTGCAAGGAAATGAAAATGATCATACTTTCCAGGAACTTCGGTTGAAACAAGATATCGTCCAATTCGAATTTGAGCTTGGTTAGCATTCGGAACAGGAACTAAATAAATAACTGAACTAGAGGCCGGTCTATTAAGCATCAGTGGTTTTAATTCTGTCTCAGAAGACCATGGGCAATTTTTTGTAATGATCTCTTCTAGCTGTTTCACATCTTTTGGCCCAGAAAGATAAAGAACTTTTTTTGCCTTATTAAACTGGCCAAGCCTTTCTTTTAAAACTTCTGGTGTTAGTGCATCAAAAGATTTTAACGTTCCTTCTACCGGTGTTGTGTAAGGTGTTCCATTTAACGAAACCTGTCTAAAAATTCTATCAGCAAGTCCTGCATGAGAGGTCACAAGATTTTTTAACTGAGATTTCGAACGACTCACATAAGACTTAAGCTCTTTGTCTGGATACTGAGCATCTTTAAAAATTTCACACACCTTTGTCATGACCGGTGAAATGTCTCTTGTAAGCGCTTGCACACTATAAACTGAATACTCATGAGTCACTGAGTGTTTTAAGTTGGCACCGTAAAAATCAAAAAACTCAGAAAGATCTCTTTGATTTTCTTTAGAAGTTCCTGAGGCAAGTTGAGAAAAAGCACTTTGGGAAAGACCAGAAAACTTATCGGCCAGAGCTCCATCTTGAAAATAAAAAGAGGCGGTAAAACGTGGAAACTTTGCATCTTCCACCCATACGACGTCAAGATCTCCCCATTTCATGCGCTGAACCGAATCCAGGAATGATTCTTTAGCTAAAACCGAGCTTGTCATTAAGAGAGTCGTAAATAATATTTTTTTCATAATCATTCTCACTTATGTTTATTCCAAACAGATACAAATACACTCGGTTGCGAAAAGATCTCCAGACAAGAGGCCTGAACCTCTTTAACTGTGACTTTTTCATACTGAGTAAGTTCTTCTTTATAAAAACGCCAATCTTTGTACAAAAGTTGTCTCTCACCTAAGAACTGAGCAAGTCCAGCATTGGTATCAAGTCCTGCATAAAGATCGATCAGATAATTATTTTTAACTTTCTGAATGTTTTTATCTGTGATCTCTGTTTGACAATAAGATTTAAGATCAGAGATGAGTTCTTCTCTAAATGCACCTAACTTCACTCCTCGAACCAATTCTCCTCCAACAAAAAAGAAACCTGATTTCTCTAAAGACTGATTGGCCGCATACATTGAAGTCGCTTTAGGTTTATCAATCAAAACATAATTATTTACGAGAGCTGAACTTTTTCCAGAACCAATGATGGTTGAAAGAACGTCCAAAGCATAACCTTTAGGATGACCGGCCTTGTAAGAAGTATAGGCCATCATAAAAATAGGATTAGGAGATTCACCCTTTTTAGCAATGATTTTAGACGTTTTAAGTTTCGGGACAAACATGTCATCAACTAAAGCATTATGTGACTTATCCACTGCAGGTGAGGAAACAATTGGCCCAAATTTTTGAGTAATGATCTCACGAGCGCGTTTAAGATCCACGTCCCCCACTAAAACAAGTGAAAGGTTATTTGGGGCATAAAAGCTTTTAAAATAACTCTGGATCTGTTCTCTTGAGACTGACTTCAAATCTGGAATATCTCCAATGACAGATCTCCCATAAGGAGTACCCTCGTAGAGATTTTGCATCAGTTCCAAATACAACTGACCTCTTGGAGAATTCTCGTAACGCATTTTGCGCTCTTCAAGAACCACTTGTCTTTCTTTGCTAAAATCATCTGGATCAAGAAGAAGATTTTCCATCCGGTCTGCTTCAATATCTAAAATGATCTCCAACTGTGAAGAAGGAAGGTTTTCATAATAAACGGTCTGATCATTGGTTGTATAAGCGTTGGTCGATCCCCCACTGCCTTCGATGATGAAATCGATCGTGTTTTTCCCATATTTATGAGCTCCCTTAAACATCATATGTTCAAGGAAATGGCTGGCACCAGTAATTCCAGGAACTTCATTTTTTCCGCCCACTTTATAAAACATATAAAGAGAGAAAATAGGAAGTTTAGGATTAGGTACAATCAAGGCCGTCATACCGTTTTCAAGTTTTAACTCTTGAACTTCAAGCTGAATGCTTTCGGCCAGAGTTTTACGCTTATCCTCTTTCATTGATGAGCAGCCTACAAGTAACACAAATAGCAAAAACCAAAGTTTCATAGTAACATCCCCATTGATGAACAAAATAACGATATTGGGTTCGGGCACAAGTACCGGTACACCTATTCTAGGTTGCCTCTGTCAGGTTTGCCAATCAACAGAACCACGAAATAAAAGATTAAGAACATCTGCCTTGATTGAGACATCGAGCGGAAAAAAAATTCTCATCGACGCAACACCAGACCTAAGAACTCAGTTATTAAACAACAAAATAAATGAATTACATGCAGTCATCATCACTCATGATCATGCTGATCACACCCATGGTATGGATGATCTGCGGCCCTTGGCCTTTAATCACAAAAATGACATTCCGGTTTATTGTGATGAGGTGAGCTCAGAAACCCTTAAAAGTAAGTTCCCCTATATCTTTGATCGAGAAAAAGTTTTTGCAGATAAAGCTGTTCTAGGCGGAGGCATTCCCTTACTTAAACAACAAACCATCACCACAGGTCATCAAAAGATCCTAGACGAAGATTTTGAATTTTTTTCTCTGCCCCACGGCCACATCAACACCTTAGCCATTCGCCATAAAAAAATGGGCTACATAGTCGACTGCCAGTCCATTCCGGAGCATGTATTAAAAAGCTTTCGGGATGCTCAATTGGATATCCTCATTATTGATTGTTTAAGACTTCTGCCTCATCAGACCCATCTTCACCTTGACCTAACCCTGAAATATATTCAGGCAATGGCCCCCCGCACATCTGTTTTTACGCACATGGGTCATGAATGGGATTACCTAGATCTCATCAAACAAGTTAGGGCCCGCAGCCATGTAAATATTTTCCCCGCGATAGATGGACAGCGCTTCTTCTATTCTAACTGACAAATTCAGTGTAGGATGGGTGAAATTTTTCTGTCACTTAAATTTATACGGGAGCCCCCTATGAAAATTGCTGTTCCTAAAGAAATTAAAAACAATGAAAACCGCGTCGGTCTTGTACCGAGTGGGGTTCGCCAACTTGTTCAAGATGGCCATGAACTTTTTGTTCAAAAAAATGCAGGTATCGGTATTGGCATTACTGATGAAGAGTACATTAAAGCTGGAGCAAAAATCGTTAATACGCTTGAAGAAGCTTTTGCTGCAGGCGAGATGATTATTAAAGTTAAAGAGCCTCAGCCAAATGAGATCGCTCTTCTCAAACCTCACCATATTCTTTACACGTATCTTCATCTTGCTGCTGATAAACCTCAGACAGAAGGCCTTATGAAGTCAGGTGCGACTTGTGTCGCTTATGAAACCATTCAATTAGATGATTCTTCTCTTCCTCTTCTTGTTCCTATGTCGGAAGTTGCAGGACGTATGTCGGTTCAAGTTGGTGCTTCTTATCTTCAACTTGATAAAGGTGGTAAAGGGATTCTTCTTGGAGGCGTTCCAGGAGTCCGTCGTGCAAAAGTCACAATCATCGGCTGTGGTATTGCAGGCACAAACGCTGCACAAATGGCGGTTGGAATGGGTGCTGATGTTACGCTGATTGATCTCTCAACGAAACGTCTTGCTGAGCTTGATCACTTATTTGAGAACAAAGTTCATACAATCTTCTCTAACTCTCAGAATATCGAAGAGTCAGTCATCAACTCTGACCTCGTGATCGGTGCGGTACTTGTTCCTGGTGCAAAGGCCCCGAAACTTGTGACTCGCGAGATGATCTCAAAAATGCAAAAAGGCTCAGTGGTTGTGGATATCGCCGTCGATCAAGGTGGATGTATCGAAACTTGTAAGGCAACAACTCACGAAAACCCTACTTTCATCGTTGATGGTGTTGTACATTATTGTGTGGCCAATATGCCAGGTGCCGTTGCTCGAACTTCAACTTTCGCACTTACAAACGTAACCCTTAAGTATGCTCGTATGATTGCTCGTGATGGTATTGACCGCGCGATCATGAAAGACAAACCACTTCGTTTAGGTGTGAACATTTATAAAGGGAAACTTGTTTATGAACAAGTTGCTCTGGATTTAGAACTTCCATTTACTCCACTGGCTCTTGATAAATATCTTTAAGACCTTATAAAAGGCCCGGGTACAGATCAGTTTCCGGGCCTTTTGCTTTTGTTGCTAATTCTTTTCCCCATGTTATGATTAGTCATGGTTCAAAAAGTTCTTATTCTTGTTAATCTCGTCGTCGCTTTAGCAGGGGCCGGTGTTGTTTATTACGCTCACAACATCATTAAACCTGAGCCAACTAATCAGGCCGCCGAAGCTGATGCCCTCAAGTCAAATGCCATGACTCAGACTCAGTTGCAACCAGTGCCTATCAAAAAATTTGTAGTGAATCTTTATTCAAAGGCCACGCGCCTTCGTTACCTAGATTTGGAAATGAACATCCTAACATTTCATGAAGATCAGAAGCCCATCATTAAGGACAAGGAGCATATTTTTAAAGACATTGTCGTGGAGATTGCTTCTCAGCTTAGTCCGGAAGATTTGGATACGGTGACGGGGAAAATTCTGTTGGAAAATAAAATAAAAAAACAGGTCAACGCTAAGTTAGGTCAACCTGTTGTTAGGCAAATATTCTTTTCAGGATTCGTAGTTCAATAAACTATTGAAGCTTATTGTTTTCTTCGTGATCTAGAGGAACAGCATTTTTAGTGTCATCAGGAAGTGAATCAATATATTTTTTCATATCTTCTTTGCTGATTTTGTTTTCTGCAAGAAGACGGTCACGAACGCGAACATCTAATAGTTTTTCTTCAAGAGCTAATCTCAATTTCATAAGTCCTCACTTTTAAACGAAACTCTTTCTACCACCGCACCTACTCGAAGGCAACAATTAACGCTCATTGCCAATATTTAGGTGGGTTCTGTTCCTCATCTTTAACCACATAAAGATGCTTTTTGCTCTGCTTCTTAGAAGTAGAAGATGGATTAAAGACCTTTTTTAAAATCATCCGCGACTGAAAACGGATTATTAAATAACTTAGACCCATGGCCAGAAGATGGGCCCATGAGGTGGAAAGTGAGTTGAAAATGGCCATATAGGCCTCAATTCCAGCAAGTATCCAACAAAATGTACGGGCCTTCATAGGAAAAATCATCATGAGAGACATCTGACGATCTGGATAGAGTAGAGCGTAGGCCGTAAGCATAGCTAAGTTAATCCCTGTAAGACCGCTCAAGGCCATACCAAAATGAATGGTCCCGAATGCCATAAGATTCCCAAGCACGTAAAGTAGACCCACTCCTGCGACGATTAAAAGTAAAAACCGAGAATAAACCCGAACACCCCATTGCGATTCAAGCTCAGAACCAATAAACCACACAATGAGAGCGTTAAAAATAAAACCCATTAATTGAGTTTCAATCAAAGGATAAGTAAAAAGTTGATAAATATGCCCACTAAAAAGTGAGGCCCCCGAAAGAGTAAAAGTCTGCATGAAAGGGGGAATACCCACTGCCTTAAAAATGGCCCCTGCTAAAAAACAAACTCCTGAAACAATGAGAATGCTTTTATTGATTTTAGAAAGTGGCGGGGCACTAAAATTGTATTGATTCATTTAATTGGCCTTTGACTAATTTCAATGAGAACTCCGCCTGTAGACTTTGGATGAATAAAATTCACCCAACATCCACCAGCACCTAAACGGGGAGCGGGATAAATAAATTTGTAACCTTTCTGAGTCAACTCTTCAGTTTTGGCCTTAATATCAGGAGTCTTAAAACAAAGATGATGAACGCCTTCACCTTTATTCTGAATAAATTTATGAATGGCACTCTCTTCCGAAGTTGCTTCCAGCAGCTCAATATGTGCATTCACATCGATATGAGCAAAGGCCGTAAGTACTTTTTGCTCTTTAACTTCTTCAATCTCCGGAGCAAAAACTAATCCCAGATCTTCATAAATTTTTTTTGAGACAGTAATATCCTTAACTGCAATAGCAATATGATCCAGGATCAAATCTTGTAACTCAGGTAGGGACATGCAGACTCCTCGGGATAAATTAATTATGCCCGAAACTATTAAGGGATTCCAATATTAAAAGTTTGGAGGAGGTACCGCGTTATCACAAGCCGCTGGATCGTTTGCATCAAATATAGGAATCACGGACTGTTCCGGCGGAACACAAATTCCATTTTTACAATCTCCAAATTCATTACTCGTAAAACATTGCTGACGGCAGGTGGTATTACCAAGAGGATCAGTTCCTGTTTTCACCACTAAACACGTGACCACGGGAGATTTCTGACACCATTCCTGCGCAATACAAAAATCTCCGATCGGTTTACTACAAAGAACGGCCGGACTTAAAAGTGAATTATGAGGAGCGCACAGACCAGAAGTCCTATTACAACATAAGCTGGAACACTCTAAATCACTGGTACATGAATCCCCTATGATTCGATTTCCTTGAGTGTTACTGGAGTCAACACATTGAGAAACTAGAGACTCATCCCAACAACGACTATTAAAACAACATTCACTTCCGCCACAAGAAGCATTGGAAGAACATGTTTTAAAATTTGTAAAAAGGACCTCATTGGCCAAATCTGTACTTTGAAGTTGAGAAGGACGGGTCAATTGAAGCTTAACGTCTTTGGCCTCAGTGATGATGAAATCAACACCGTTATTATCTTTAGCAATGATTTCAATTGTTGCAGATACGTTACACGATCCAATGTGTTCCAGATCCGTATTTCGACTTTGAACTCTAGCATTTGATCCATCCATCCACTCAGTTGTGCCCGCCACAGGAAGTGTGGTTGCCGCGCGAGTACCAAAAACCGCTGTCGAACTTAAATGGGCCACACCCGCACCTAATTGAATTTTAGTCGCTAAAGGGAAAAGATAAGATCCAAAAAACAACAGACTTTGTGAAGGATTATCAGGAAGAACTCCATGGGTAAGAAAATCATAAGGAATAGAGCTCTTAAATAACCCTTTACTCACAGTAAGATCGGCCACTTGATAATGCCACTCACCTTTATTTACGAGACGATAAGGCCCACGATAAAAATAAGTTCCTCCGTCAGAAACAAATGTTTTAGAAGAAAAAATACTAGGAACAGAAAAAACGATTGTTTCCGTTCCACTAACTCCTGTGGCAATGGTGCTAAAATTTAATGTTGCTCCAGGATCCGCATCGACCACTGGTTTTTTTAACATCTCAGAGACTGTGTCTTCCAAATAGATAGAACCAGTTGTGGATTTTACTTGAGGTAAAGTGGGTGTGATAGGAACCTTTGTTGTGCCAGAAAGTTTTAAAAGACCTTGATCCAAAACTTTTGCATAAGAATACAAACATTCTTCAGTTCCAGGAACTCCATCACAGGCACCGACTCCTTCAAAAGTCGGATCATCTTCGAGGCGAAGACCCCGACAATATAGACCCGTGTTTCGATTATCTTGAGTAGGTGTCTCAGTTGCTGAATATTCGTTGTAATCATAAAGATCAAAAGGTAAGCGGATACTTCTGAAGGGTTCCGAACGAAGATCTAAAACCAGCACACTAATATTTGTTTGCGGAGTGATACCCGGTGCTTGAGTTACAGTGGCAGGGATGGTGACTGCTTCACGAGTCACACCAAATTTAAAACGCACTTTAACGTGACGGCTGACAAGAGTGCCAATGTTAATGCCGGCCACATAAAGGCGGCCTTGAAAGTTTTTTGGCAGAGTGAGTTTTCTAACATAACTTCCTCCTCCTGCTGTTCCAATACCAGGCGAATAAGTTGTGTCTGTCGAAAGATTCGGTTCAATCATGTGACGGATTTCAACTTTAGGAGGTAAGGTTGTTCCACTGCCCACAGAAGTTGTTTCATCGGTTCCAGCATTGGCCCCACTTGTAGATTGCCCACTCGGCACGGCCTTTAAATCAATGCGGCCACCAGTGGAAACATCCGTAGGAGTACAACCAGTCATGATAAAAATCATCACTAAGAGCTGGCATAAAAGCTGGTTAAAAAAATAAAACATTGTGATCCTCTCACCGCATTCGTACTAAGATTATCCCCCTTTATGAGATTTTGGTGAAGTAGGTCGTTTTTTCATTCTAAAGATTTGTATTACTTTGCTCCGGAAAATTTTGCCTAGGCAATCGGTCTGATCAACTTTATTGTGAAAGCAATAACAAAGGGGATTTCATATGATTAGAGAATTTATGGGGTTTTTAAAACATTATGGCGTCATTGGTTTGGCCATTGCCGTTATTATCGGCGGCAAACTTAACTTGTTAGTGACAAGTCTTGTGAATGATCTTCTAACTCCTCTCATCTTGCAACCGGCCCTGAAGGCCGCGGGTGTGGCCAACATTTATGAGCTTCATTATAATGGAATTATGTATGGAAAAGTTGTTGGAGCTTTGATCGATTTTATGATCGTAGCCTTTATTGTTTTTCTGTTTGCTAAAAAAGTCATGAAAGAAGAAATTGTCGCTAAGAAATAGATAAATCAAGAAGTCAGAGATTAATCCTCTGACTTCTTGTTAGTAATTAGAATTTTGCAAGCAGACCTGTTGTCGTCGTGTAATCGTAGTTCTTAAATCCAGGTAATGCAGGCTTATTATCATACATACCCATGTACGCCACCTTAAGTGAGAACATTGATGTGAGAATTGCCGTAACAGAAGCTTCACCGTTAACTAGATAATCTTTCCCATCCGTAAAATTAGGAATGTAATCAATCCAAATCTTATATTGAAGAGTTTCAGAATATTTATGGCGGTATTCATTGTAAAATCGGCCCTTGTTATCATAAAGATTGTCCGCAGGAGGATCTCTATCCTCAATGGCATACCGATAAGAGATTTCTGAGAAAAACGCTTTTAGATCTGTTTTGATATAATAATATCGAAGACCAAGGTCTGAGTTATACCGTGCTTTGATGGCCGTAAATTTATTTCCTTCTATGATCTCGCCGCCCACAAGAGAAATCTTATGATTCAGTTCTCTTTCATACTTAACGTTGAGATCCCAGTTACGAACCGTCACAGCTTCTTTATTATCACCATAACTATAATGTCCTCCAAAGGTCATCTTGTTCAGATCCCATTGGATGGAGTTGGCATTTTTACTGTTGATGGTCTGAACAGTTGAGTTACCACCAGTCTGAACCATTGCTAGTTCAGATTCGTTTGCGTACTGGGCAAATGCCACAGAACTAAATAATAAACTTAATAAAAAAAGTAATCTCATCATTGTCTCCTAACTATTTAATGATTCTAAAGAGTTTGATTGAGTAAAAAAGCTAAACGCACTCCAGCTTGAAAGATACGTTTTTCAACGATGGGCATAAATTTATAACTGTATTCAAAACTTAAAACAGGCATATTTTCAGTGGTCACAGAGATATCTTTCCGACAATAATCTTGTGAAGAATTTGGATAAATGGTGGGGCGAATATTTTTTGATTCTAAGGCCCAGTCTAAGATATCACCTTGCTGATATTCAGTGACATTTCGACCTTGAGAAGCAAAAAGAGCAAGTTCGGTAAAACTAAGTTTTGAAAATTCAATCATGCCTTCATCCCAAAGAGCATGAAGATTGGTTGTTTTGCCCATAAAAATAACTTTACAGCTGTTCCCTCCAATATCTTTTCCATTACCAACATGCAAGGGCATATGCAGATCACCCACCAGATGAGTTAAGAATTTTAAAGCGTTTTTTTTCTGATTGGCATCATGTTTTGAACTTTTAAGAATGATCAACTGTTCGCGAAGAGATTTAATAAGTGAGCCTGACGAGTTGTGCTCATCATGATCATGCATCTCATCCGGCCAGTCCGTATAATGCCAGCTAAAGGTATGAGAATAGTTAGCTGGATCTGATTTGATTTCATCAGGCCAAGTTGAGACACGTGCCAGACTTTGCCCATCTAAAATTTTATAAACTTCAGCGGCAACATCGGCCGAGAGTAATGATTCTGCCACCTCTCCCACTGCTCTGTGGCCGGTAGGACCCCAGGCCAGTGCCTCAAACGAAATGAAACTGAGAGCGATGACTAAAAACTTCATGTGATCTCCTCGAAGGTGCCACGTTGTTTATTTTTTCGAAAATGTGGGACTTGATAAAGTTTTCCATGAAAAGTGACGTAATATCCAGGCCTCATGAGCTTGGCCGCAAAGATGGCCTCAATCACATTCTGTGTGGCATCTGAATCATCAAAACCAAGAGGTTTCATCGCGCCAGTGAAGACCACGGGGACTTCAATATCTGGGTAATGCTCAAAACAGTGCCGAGATGTCAGATCCATGGTGTCGGTTCCGTGAAGAATAACCAAGGGATGTTTTTTCTGAGCATAGGTTTTAATCGATTCAAGAATGGATGCACGATCAATGTCATCCATTTGTAGAGAATCTTTTGACATCAGAACCTTAAGGTCAATGCTCGTATAAGGATGTCTGAGTTTCTCAAGGATTTTATTTTTAACTATCGTTTCACGATTCTGCAGAGAACCGTCAGTTTCATCGTAGATTTTTTCAATGGTTCCACCAGTCGTGAGAATTGTGATAGGTAAAATTTCATTTGCCATTTGCACTTGCACCCTTGACTTCATCTAAAGAAGTCCCATATTTGTATTGTTCATTAAAGTAACTGACAAGACGACAATATGACACCACTTTTGGAGGCATCATGACAACTCGTAAGGGTTCGATTTCCGTAAAAACAAACGACATTTTCCCAATTATCAAAAAATGGCTTTATTCAGAGCATGATATTTTTGTTCGAGAATTAGTCTCAAACGCTTGCGATGCGATAACTAAACGCAGCACTTTGGGCCGCTCCGAAGGACATGAAGTTCCTGCGGGCCAAGTTAAGGTCGAACTCAATAAAGCTGAGCGCCTGATTACCATTACTGATAATGGGCTTGGGATGACAGAAGCCGAAGTTGAAAAATACATCGCTCAACTGGCATTTTCTGGAGCTGAAGAATTCGTTAAAAAAATGAAAGATATGGGTAACACCAGCTCTAAAGATGAAATCATTGGGAAATTTGGTTTAGGATTTTATTCAGCATTTATGGTGGCGGAAAAAGTTGAAGTGGAATCTCTTTCAATGGCTTCCAACGCAGTTCCTACGAAATGGACTTGCCTAGGGGATACGGATTACGAATTTTCTGAATCAACAAAAGCTGACATTGGAACAACCATTAAGCTCTTTATCGGTCCAGATGGTGAAGAATTTTTAGAACGTTTTAAACTTCAACAAACTCTCACTCACTATTGTGATTTCATGCCATTCCCTATCACTCTGGTTGATGTTTCTGATAAAGAAGCTAAAGAAGAAGTGATCAATGAAACCACTCCCCTATGGAAAAAAGATCCGACAACTTTAACGGAAGAAGATTATAAAAACTTCTACCGTAAGTTATTTCCAATGGATCAAGAGCCGCTTTTTTGGCTTCACCTTAACGTTGACCATCCCTTTACTCTGCAAGGGGTTCTGTTTTTTCCTAAAATCAATCAAGCAAAACCAGTTCAAGAAAACGGCATTAAACTTTATAGCAAACAAGTTTTTGTCTCTGACAACGTTAAAAACGTCATCCCTGATTTCCTAGGGCTTCTCAAAGGTGCTATCGATTCAGTTGATATACCTCTTAACGTTTCTCGTTCTGCCCTTCAAGGTGATCCGAACATTAAAAAGATTTCAAACTACATCATCAAAAAAGTTGCTGAGTCTTTAAAAAAACTTTTTAACTCTGATCGAGAACGTTACGAAAAAGTATGGGAAGACATCAGTCTTTTTGTTAAATACGGATGTATGCAAGATCCTAAGTTTGACGAAGTCATGAGAAAACTTGTTCTGTTTAAAAACTCTGAAAACAAACTCATTACTCTTGAAGAATATCAAACCTCCGTTCCTGAAAGTTATAAAGAAAAACTTAAAGACAAGTATGTCTACTTTGAGAAAAACCAAAGTGATGAGTCTCTTCGTAAACAACTTCTATCTGAAAATATCCAAGTTCTTGAGACGGATCAATATATCGATCCTCATTTCATGCAACATGCAGAGACAAGTAAACTAGGTGAACAGAACTTTAAGTTTGTCGACATCGCTTCGGAAGTTGAAAACCTTCTTGATACAGCAACAACGACAGAACAAGACATGCGAGTGAAAGATTTTTTTCGTCAAATTTTGGAAGTTGAAAATAAACTTGATGTTGATGTAAAAAATTTAAAAAATGCTTCTTCTTCGGCCTATTTCAAAGTTGATGAAAATATGAAACGTTTTCAGCAAATGACTAAGTCGATGGGAAATTCGAATTTCGCTTTTCCTATCAAAAAGACTTTAGTGGTCAATCCCCAAAACACTCTTATTCAGAATGCGCTTAAGATTTGGGAAAAAGGTGAAAAAAAGGATCTGGCCGAGAAGATTTGTCATCATGTACAAGATCTTGCCTCACTCTCTTCTGAAGGACTTTCTTCAGAGGACAAAGAAAAATTTGTTTCTCGCTCCCAGGCCTTAGTGCAAGAACTTTCACAATTCATCGTGTAATCCACAAGATGGCCTCTTAGGAGGCCATCTTTTTTACTCAAGTTTTTCTTTTTTATTCCGACAAGAACAGTATGAAAGATTCACGCTGTTTTGTTTGCAAATATGTTAACCCAAAATCTGAACGTGTGGAGTTTAATGGCGTACTCTATAATCACGCCGGCGAATCATGTTCCATTAATTTATGCTGGAGTCACTCAGTAAAATTTTTTAAGATGGGACAGTTTAAATTTTTTAATTCATATCTTCACATCATCATGGCCCAGCACGGACAACCAAAAGATGAACGAATCTTAAAAGATTTTGGAATTTTGGAATATAGACCAGAATTAAATAAAGATCTTTTTAAATAGGTAAAAAGCCCCCTTTTCAGGGAGCCTTTCTGCTTTAAGAATATCAACACTTTTAACTAACGATGTCTTGATAATCCATATGCCGAATATGGAAATTTGAAGTTGAATTTTCATCTTTTGAATAACCTTTTTCAAGGTGTTCAATCGGAAGAACTCTACCACCATGAACCACAGAGTCGCGGTTTCGGTGAACTAATTGGTTCTCCTCTCTCTCTTCTATCTCTTTACAACTTATACAAAGATCCGCCGTTGGACGGGCCAAGAGTCTATGATAAGAAATTTCCGCCCCACACTCGTCACAATCCCCGAAAGTACCTTCTTCAATCTTTTGAAGGGACTTACGTACTTTTTTTATGTAAATGGCGTTGCGGGCCTTGAGGCGGAAATCCATTTGATTTTCTTTTTCAACTGAGACGATATCAACTTCATCCCCTTCAAGACTAATTGGAGTGAGTTTCACTTCTACAGCTTCTTCTTCAGATAAAATTTCTAGAAAAAGGTTTTTAAAGTGTTCGATAGCTGCTTTTTCCATAAAGCGTTCTCCTTAAAATGTGTGACCGACGCCATTCCCTGGCAAACTCACGAGATCGAAGGCGAATTCCTTTTCAGTGACACACTCTTCCTTGAGCACATCCCTCGTTCTCTCGTCGCTACTAAAGCACGTTCCATGCCAAAGGAACTTTTTCCAGATTTAAACTATTTAGCCCGAACCTTGCTCATTACAGGGGCATTTTAGTCATTCATAAGGTCAAATTAGCTCCATGCGTGGAGTCAGTTTCGGACTTTCACTTATGATACATGTGATATGTTGTAAGAATTATGGAGTCTTTGAACTTTTTGAAAAAAAGCAATTGATGCTTTTTTCAAAAGATGAGGTAGTAGTGATGCTCAAAAATAAATCACAAAAAACGTCATACCATTTTTTCAGATTTATCTTTAGATAAAATGATCTCACCTTTATCCCGAAGTCTGATAACCACTTCCATGATCTTAGACTGGGCTTCTAAAACCTCACTAAGAGCACGAGGTTTACCCTTTAGAATATCTTCGATGTCTCGTCGCATGTTCTGAGAAAACATATTTAGAAGATATTCAGAAAGTTCTTTGTTCACTCCACGTAAGGCCAAACCTAAGTCATCAAGCTCAATGTCTTGCAGAAGACGTTTCATCATATTAACGGTGATGTACTGAAGATCATCAAAAGTGACAAGACTGGATTTTAATCTCACTGCCATCTCTGGATCACGGCGTGCGATGTCGGCCAAAAGGCCCTGTTGGGCCGCAAGATCTAAACCCTGAAGCATTTCAATTGCTGCCTTAAAACCATCAAATTTTTTATTCATAGGTAACAATCTGCCTGTGCCAGATGATTACGAACATAATCATTCACAGCAACTTCTAGGGCCATGAACTTAAATGTTGGTAAAGCTTTTTTAAATTTAGTCATGTCTGCCTGGGTGTAATACTGATACTGATTCTGAAGTTCTGGGGGCATATCAATAAAATTGATCTCACTTTTTTTATCCATGGCCTTGAAAGTGGCCTTCACAAGATCATGAAAACTTCTTGCCTGTCCAGTTCCTAAATTATAGATCCCTGAAAGAGATGTTTTTTTCTTACCAGCGGCGATTAATTCCACCATGGCACGAACCACATCTTTGACATAAACAAAATCACGAAGCTGTTCACCATCTTTGTAATCTGCTCTATGAGACTTAAAAAGTTTCACACTGCCCACGTCTTTGATTTGGTGATAAGACTGAAAAACCACCGAACTCATTTTTTCTTTGTGGTACTCATGAGGTCCGAATACATTAAAAAACTTCACACCAAACCAGACTTTTGGTTTTTTCTTTTGCTTAAGGATCCACTCATCAGAGAGTTGTTTAGAATATCCATATTTATTAAGAGGTCTGAGATCCTTCATACCCTTGTGATCATCTGAATATCCCTGTTCGCCAGCACCATAAGTGGCAGCACTTGAAGCATATACAATTGGAATATTTTTTTTGGTAGCAAGAGTCAGAAGCTGATTGGTAAATTCAGTATTGTTCTTATACAAAAAATCCATGTTGTTTTCTGTGGTATCTGAACAAGCTCCCATGTGATAGATGGCCGTAAGACCAGTTTGTTTTTTCCAAATAGCATGGTCAAACAAGTCTTCGACCTGCACAAAAGAATCATACTTAAGATTTTTAAGGTTTTTCCATTTATCCGAGGATGCAAAATGGTCGCAAAGAATAAGATCTTCATGACCTTGATCATTTAAATATTTAACGATCACACTTCCAATAAATCCTGCAGCACCGGTAATTAAAATCATGGAGTCCCTTGATAAAATGAACTCCTTAATCTTAGACGATTTTTAAAGGGATCGCCAAATACTACCTTGAGGTAATAGACGCGTAGATCACTCGTACTTTTCGGACATAAACCATAAGTTGTTCAGGGATGTTCGACATAAAAATAAACACCGCTCCAATAAAAAAATGCAGACCCATCCTTTCGTCATGAATCATAACGGAAAGAAAACCTGACATTACTGGCTCCAACATAATGATTGTCGAGGCCGCAACAACACCGGTGGCCCTCAACCCATAAAAGAGTAAAAGATTAGGCAGAACACCAATAATTCCTGCGTAAAGAAAAATGTTACCAATATTATCTGGTACCGAAAGTGCGTGAGAGCGACCGTTGATAAAGATGAAACCAAGAACCCCAATCATTGAAAATAGGTCGTTAAAAAACGAATATACGATAGGAGAAATACCAGCTTCCTGACCTTTTTTTGAATATATAATCCAAGCAGCTGTGAGCAGCGAGGTAAAGATTGGTAAAAGGTAGCCGATAGAAAACTGACCCTTGGCATTGGGGGCAATCAAAATGGAACTTCCAATCAAGGCAAGAACCCACTTATTAAGGTTCAACTGGCTCCCTCTGCCTCGCAGATATTCATAAAGAAGAGTCCATGCAGGAACTGTTAAAAGCAAAAATGTCACATGGGTAATAGGGAGTCCTACCTGCAGAGAGCTAAACTCACACCAATATAAAAAAGTTCCAATAACTCCTGAAATAATCAGTAAGAAGTACTCTTTTCTAAGAGTAAAACGTTTAATTTCATCCCATTTTCCTCGTAAAAAAGGCATTTGGATCAGAGTCAACATGAGGAGGAAATGAAAAGAAAAGATCAGGGTATCTTCATCGTTAACTAAGTAAGCGGCTAAAGGACCAGAAAGTCCGAAAAGAAATGAGGACAAGACAAGTAGAAGCATTAAAAGTCCTATTTGTGGGGATGGCCTCTCCTTAGCACGATCCCGGATTCTATAGATGTCAATTCCTCTGATTCAGAAAATTTTATACTGTCATATGAAAACTATGACTTACCTCTTTGCCTACCTATGTTCCCCTTGGATTTCCATGCGTTATAGGTTACAACCCCCTCTATAGATAAGGAGCTTATATGAACGTCGACCAATGGATGATTGAAGAATCTTTTCGTAATACTTTTGCGATGGGATTTAAAATCAAAAAATATCTTCACTCAGAACAATCCCAATTCCAAAAAATTGATGTGGTGGAAACTGAATCTGTGGGCAGACTTCTGCTTCTTGATGGTAAAACCATGGTTTCAGATAAAGATGAATTCGTTTATCACGAAGTTGTTTCTCACATTCCATACATGGTTTCCCGCCAACATAAAAAAGTTTTGATTATCGGCGGGGGTGATGGTGGTGTGGTTCGTGAATATGTTAAACACCCGGATATTGAACGCATCGATTTAGTTGAAATTGACGAGCGTGTGATTGAAGTTTCTAAAATTTATTTTCCTGACTGCACCTCTGGATTAACTGATCCTCGTGTTCGTGTCCTCCCTCAGGATGGATTTGCTTTTATTAAAAAAGCTAAAAAAGAGTACGACATCATTGTGATCGACTCTACAGATCCGGTGGATTTTGCTTCAGGATTATTTACAGATGAGTTCTATCATGACGTTTATCAGGCCCTCACCGATGAAGGCATTATGATGAACCAAACTGAAAATCCTTTCCTTGATGAGTGGGGAATTAAAAATATTTACAACAATATGAGAAAAGTATTTCCTGTGGTTCAATCATTCACGGCCCCTATGCTTATCTATCCTGGGGTGTATTGGACATTTGGTTTTTCTTCAAAAAAATACCGTGCCACAGATCTTAATCCTGAAAAACTTGCTCAAATGTCTTCTCTTCAAAGAAGCCTTAAGTGGTACAATATGGATTGGCACAAAGGCTGTTTTTCTGTTTCTAACTTTCATAAAAACATGATTGGTCAGGAGTAATTCTCATGGAGCCACGTTTAATTAAAGAAGTTGAGGGTCTTGAACATGCAAAGGCCTTTATTGGCACTGAATATGCTGAGGCAATCTACTCTCACAGTACGCATATCATTGGATTTTGTTTTGATGGAACAACAAGTTTTCGTCCTGGAGCTCGTTTTGCACCAAGTGCGATCCGTGAGGCCTCATACGGGCTTGAGGACTACTCTCCTTACCTAGATAAAGACACGCAAGACTATAACATCATCACCATGGGGGATCTTCCAGTTTATCCATCGAAATGGCATATCACTAATGATTTTTTCATGGAGATGACCAAAGACCTGGATCTAAAAAAAGATCAAATTAAGTTTTTAACTTTGGGTGGTGAGCATTCCATCTCTTACGGCCCTATTGTGACATATATGAAGAACTATCCAGATCTTGTGCTTGTGCACCTTGATGCTCACACGGATCTTCGAGATGGTTACCTAGAAGAAAAATTCTCACACGCTTCAATCATTCGTCGAGTGCTGGACCACTTCACTCCTAAAAATCGTTTGATCCAATACGGAATCCGCTCTGGACCTCGCCAAGAGTTTAACTGGATGAAAGAGAATAAGACTCTCGCTACCTCTCTTAAAGAGTGTTGTGAGTGGCTCGAGGGCATTGATGATGCCCGCCCTATTTATCTCACACTTGATTTAGATTTTTTTGATCCTGGTTTTTTTCCTGGTACAGGAACTCCTGAAGCTGGTGGAGAAGACTTTCATGGTTTCATGAGAATTCTTAAAATCTTAAACAAGAAAAACTTTGTTGGTGCTGATGTTGTTGAACTCGCACCAATGCTTGATTCAACTAATAACTCGGCCTGTTTTGCTTCGAAAGTAACTCGCGAAATTATCCTTGCTATGAATAAATAGTTTCTTCTTCGCACCTTTTTTAAAATGAGGGTGCGAATCTTTAAAACTCCCCACTCAGTATAACAACCGTGAATATTTTGACGCGTTACATCTAGCCCTGGAACAGAAATGTAACAGTGTGTTACATTTGTATTGCGCGGAACGCCATTTCTTGTTAAAACCTCCTCCAGAAGGAGGATGTTATGTTTAAAAAGATCGTTAAGTTATTAATTTTAATAGTTGTTCATACAACTTCTCAGTTCATGGCCTCAAACTCATGGGCAGCAACTAGCGAAAAAGAAATTCTCTTAAAAGAGACAAACGTTCGCATCCTATACCTTCTTAGAAACTCAAACGAAGCTGCGGCCTTCCTTAGAGAAGATCTCACTGATGTTTTAAAGACTCTTGAAAATGCCAAGATCCAATGGAGTGAAAACATAGATGAGAAGCCTTTTTTGATCCATGAAGAAGGGGTGAATACCATATATCTGAGTAAACACTTCTCGTTTGTGGGCCCTTATGAAAATACCCTCTCTACAGTTCTTAACATTCTTTTTTCTCTTAAAAGACAATTAGAAATGTCTAAAATGCCCCATCCTACACTGCGGATAGAACTCTTCGCTAAAAAGTTTTCCCCTATTCTTTTTAGCGAAGAATCTTCTTGCGGCCTGTCCCTCTATCCCCTCTCATTTCCTCTCAAATCAACACAAAGAGAGAAGTTGTATAAACAGCTTCTCTCTTTATTGTCTAAAAAAGGCATTGGTTTTAGTTCAAAATGGGCCGACCTCATCATGTGGATAGATCTTAAGCGGTCATCTGACCTGGGTTGTTGGGGAAATAATCGAAACATCATTGAATTAACTGTGAACTCGATTAACGTTCACAATCAGAAAAAAAATACTCACACAATCGTTAAACAAACTGCCTGTGGATACGACACTCCCAACATGGATGTCGCCATCAACAAAGCTTTAAAGAATTTAAAACATAACTTTCCGGCCTGTTTTACAGCTGGATCTAACTAAAGGAGCCTTTATGAAATTTCTTGTTTCTCTGTGTCTTTTATCAATCGGTTTAGTGGCCACAAATCCTTCTTATGCTCATTCAACGACGGCAAAAAGACCTTCGTTTGCAAGAGACTACGTGAAGGCCAGTGTCTCTGACATCTGTACTGAACAACGTTTTCAGAACTACATGAATCTTGCTGTAGCGATGAGAGATTATGTTTCACCGTATGAGTATGCTGAGCTTTATCTTCCATTAAAAAAGAAAGCGGCCATCGCACTTACAAATCTTCGTGTGAACGGACCACTTTCAAACCGCACTCATCAAAGTCTTTATTCAATTGTTAAGTTTGTTTCAGCTAACCAAACTGGTTTTGAAACTCTTTGGGAAGTTGAAGCGTTTTTTGACATCGCTCAAGACCTTCTTGAAATGACGACTTCACTTGAAAGAGATCTACAATAATTTTTAAACAAAAAAAGGAATCATCTATATGAAAAATTTACTTCTTGGTTTTATGACATCATTTTTAATGACGAGCGCTTTTGCCCAGGCCATTGGCCCAGAAACGGTCGTGGTTTTACCAACTGATGTTGTTATCGACCGTGCCGAACCTGCTCCTACTCGTCTTTTTTTACCTGACACATATAAAATCAAACCTGGTGATACAAAGATTATCTCTCTTGGACGTTACACCTATATTGATCGTGTAAGCCTTGAAGCAAAACTTTGTCTTTTCTGCGGTAAAGAATCTTTCCGCATCAGCTTTGATGGCTTTTCTCAAGGCCCTGTTCAAGCTGAAGGCGGACTTATGGGCTACAGAACAAAAATCGTTTCGGCCGATGTAGGAACTCGTACGATTGAAATCACCAATACTAGTCGTTGTGAACTTAAGATCCGATCTATTGAAGTTCTTCCAAGACGTTGGGCCGCCGGTCGCACAGGTCATGATAATTATGGCCATGGACAACCAGGATCTCACCGACGTGGGCCAGTTTTTTCTCACGTCTCTGAACCTGCAGCTCAAGTAAGCTTCCTGGTTGAATCTTATATGATGCTTGACCAACTTGTTGGAGACCAAGACCGTATGGACTTTGTTTCTCCTGGTAAAAAGATCGTTGGCCGTGCCGAAGCGATCCTTAACTCTACTCCTGAAACATCTCAGGCCAGTGTTAAAGCGATCCAGTCTGTCCTTAAAGAGCTAGAGAGAGCTCGTTCTTTTTTTGACCGCCTAGCTGGCTCAGAAGCGAACTTTGAATTGATCCAAGAAATTCAATCTGTTGAGGCATCACTTGAAAGAATGGTCCGTTAATAAATTAGTCAGGGTGTGAAAATTCAGTCACCCCTGACCCTTTTTAGAACAGGCCGCTCCAAAATGAAGGGTATGGATATGACAAAGGCACAATACGAACTTAAAAAGCTCATGAAGCTTCGCCTATCGGAGATGCAGGCGAAAAATCCGCAATTTTCATTACGCGCTTTTGCTAAGTCTTTGGACATCCATGCCGCTTCGTTGTCGGAATTTTTTAACGGAAAAAGACAATTTTCACCAAAACTTCAGAGAAAAATTATTCAAGCTCTGAACATTGCCCCTGATACCAAAGAACTGCTCCTTAGCATGGTGGAAACTGATAACAATGAACCTATGAGTGTGGAGCGGGTTCAACTGGATACGGACAGTTATCATCTGGTAACTGATCCCATTTATTATTCAATCTTATGTCTCATTGAGACTAAAGATTTTAAAGAAGATTTTGATTGGATGGCACGCAGACTTAAAACGTCCATTCCAAAGATTCAAGAAGCTACTGAGCGCCTTGAACGTACGGGTTACATCAAACGTCTTGATGACGGCATGATGAGTGTCGGTGAGGCCCACCTCATGACCACTGATGATATTGCCAGCATGTCCCTTCGTTTAAGACATGCCGAAAATCTTGATGATGCAAAAAAGGCCCTTTTAAACTTACCCGTTGATGAACGCTATTTCCGTTTTGAAACTCTGGCCGTGGGTATGGATCAAATGCCTGAATTTAAAAAAGCGGCCCAAGAATTTATTAATAAAGTCACTAAGCTAAGCCAGCAGGGACCCAAGGATGAAGTTTATGAATTTTGTCTAAACTTCTTCCCTCGAAGTGTGAAGGATTCGCCCTGTTCCGACGAGGCCGGAACAAAAATGTAACAGAGTGTTACATTAATATTGAGAACTATTGCGCGTTGCGCTAAAAATATTTTGAACTAACTTTTGGAGAATATATGAAAAACTTTAAATCAATCTTTTTGGCCCTAGGGCTTCTCACATTTGGAAATGTCTATGCCGGTGACCACGGTGGTGGCAATGGTGGCAGTGATCTTGAAATCGAGCTTAAAAAGAAATCCCTTCAGATTGGACACTTTCTTAAAAGTGAAATGGGTCGTTCTGCTTTTGACATGATTAACCCTGATTCAATTCTTAAAAAAATTGAAATTATGGACATCGACGTCATCGCTCCTGAAGTTATTGACAAGTACGGCACTACCCGTACCTGCGTAAACGAACCTGAAAAAAATCTTATTACATGTAATGCTGAAAAAGTTTCTTCCATGATGAAAAATGATGATGTGCTCATCACAACCCTTTTCCATGAGATCCTAGGTCTTATGAAAATTGAATTGGGCCATCAAGAAAATGTTTCGATGTATCCTATTTCATCGATGATGCTTCAATACGCACCAAATGTCCTTTCGATCATTGTGTCTGAAAAAGATCTACGTCCTGAGTATTATGGTGTTGATAGCCGTAGTTACGGCATTACGGTTCAGAATAGAAAAACAAAAGAAACCATACGTTTGGTGTGTTTAAACAATAGTGTTGAAATTCATCGTTGTAGAAATTATTCTCTGGTAAGAAAGGCCGGCGAGTTTCAAGCTCCCCTCATTAAAGGTATCGTTTCACTTTCTCCAAATGAAATATCCTCCATCAGACTTGAGGCCATTAAATATTCAGACATTAAAAAACTTGAAAAAGAGTTAGAAGAACTTCAGTCAAATGGTTTCGATTTTCTCACACTTAAAAATACTATCACAACGTATGATGGCCAAAGCTATCGTGTAGGAACAGGCTTGACTCAAATGTGGCTTGGTCGCGGATGCCCAAGAGTATTAGACGGGAAACAGGTGTTACGGCCCGTAGGTGACTTGGTGGTAGTATGTACTTTTTTCCCTATTATCAATCTTGTAACTCTTTTTGTATACACTGTAGATGGTGTTACAGAAGTTTCAAAACAGGCCTTAAATGTTGGCATCTATCCCATCAAGGCCATCATTAACGGAATCCGTATTGGGGCAATTAATGGAAAAATTAAAAAATACAATAAACAATTAGCTGTTGCCACTGACATTCTTAACTTAAGAGAAGACCTAAGCATCATTGATACAAAAAAATCTGTGTCCGATGAAGAATACAATATGCTTATCACAATCATAACTAACGGTGTTTCTCAAATACGTGGAAAACAACAGGTCATGATTCATTAAAAAAAATAGTTACAGGAGAATATATGAAAAACTTTAAATCGATCTTTATGGCCTTAGGGCTTCTGACGTTTGGAAATGTCTATGCCGGTGACCACGGTGGTGGGAATGGTGGCAGTGATCTGGAGATCACATTGAAAAAGCGCTCTCAACAGATTGCCATTTTTCTTAAATCTTCGGCCGCACAAGAAAAATTCCGTAACCTAAATGCTGATGCAATCATGTCCACTGTTGATGGTGCCCAAATTGATATCGTTAGTGAAGAGCTTTTTGATAAATTTGGAACTGCACGGGCCTGTTTAAACTTTCCAGCGTCTCAGCTTATTCAATGTAATGCTGCAAAAGCAGTTGAAATGATCAAAACTTCAGACATTTTCACTGCCACCTTGTTTCATGAAATATTGGGTCTTATGGAGATTGAGCTTGGCCACGAAAATGATGTTTCATTGTATCCAATTTCATCAAAAATTATTCCTTATGATCAAATTGTTTCATCAACTATCGTATCAGAAAAAGACATCCGTCCAGAATACTTCGGGCTAGATAGTAGAAGTTACGGTATTGAAATTCAAAATTCAAAAACAAAAGAAAGCATTAGAATGATTTGTCTTAACGACAACATAGAGATTCACCGATGTGTAAACTTCGGACTTGTTCGTATGGCAAACAATATGCAGGCCCCTCTCATTCCTGAAGTCATCACCCTATCTAGAAGTGATCTTAAAAAAATTAATCTTCGTGCGATTCCGAAACCTGATATTCAAAAGCTTGAAAAAGACTTACAAGAATTAAGAGAGAAAGATGTTAAATATCTTACTTTAGGTGGGAATGCTTTTATTTATCAAAGGGGAAGTGGAACAAGATATCAGAGAGGTATTGACTACGGATATCGTTATGGAATGGGTGCAACTCAATTGTGGTTTGGAGAATTTTGTGGAATAAATAGTCAGGGGGATTATATGGGCATGAATGGTATAGTTTGTATTACGCCTTTCGGTTGGCCCGTTCATGTCATCCTTCCTATAGCTGACACAATTGTAGAAATTGGAAAACAAGGCATCAATATCGTGGTCTACCCCATTAAAGCTTTAGAGCATGGAATTCGTATAGGTATTATTGAGTCACAAATTAACAAATATAATAATCAACTTTCTGTTGCAACTAACGTCTTGAACCTTCGTAATGAACTAAGCCTTATTGGTACGAAGGTGAAAGTTTCAAACGAAAAATTTAACATGCTTACTGAAATTCTGACTCAAGGGCTGTTGGATGTAAAAAACATTAAAATGAATCAAATACATTGAAAATAATTATTTTTTTGGAGAATATATGAAAAACTTTAAATCGATCTTTGTGGCCTTAGGCCTTCTCACTTTTGGAAATGTCTATGCTGGTGACCACGGTGGTGGCAATGGTGGCAGTGATCTAGAAATCGAGCTACAAAAGAGATCTCTTCAGATTGGTCATTTTTTAAATTCAAACGTTGGAAAAAAGTCATTTCCGAATTTGAACCCTGAAGCTTTTATCAATGTCGTTAATAGTCAGCAGATTGATGTTGTGGCCGAAGAACTTCTTGATAAACATGGTATGCAAAGAACATGTCTTAACTTTCCGAAAGAGCAGATCATTAAATGTAATGCCCAACGTACAATTGAAATGATGAAACATGAGGATATTTTTACGGCCATGATGTTTCATGAGACTCTCGGGCTCATGAGTCTTGAGCTCGGTTACGAAGAAGATGTCTCAGCATATCCCGTGTCGTCTCAGATCATACCTTTTTCTGATGTGGTTGTGGCCACACCTGTGTCTGAAAAACAGATTCGTCCAGAATATTATGGTATTGCTAATAGAAGTTATGGACTAACTATCAAAAACAGAAAAACAAAAGAAACCATTCGATTGATTTGTCTTAATGATAATGTCGATATTCATCGTTGCAGAAATTATAGCTTGGTGAGACAAGCGGGTGACTTACAGGCCCCACTCGTTCCGGGAGTTATTTCATTGTCTCCCAATGATCTTAAAAATGTTCGATTAGATGCTGTGACTCATGATCAAGTGAATCAGTTGATTACAGGATTAAATGAGATTAAAGAAAATGGATTTAAGTATCTTATGTTAGATTATAAAACAAACTATGGTGGAAAACGTGTTTATCGATTTGGCACGGGATTGACTCAATATCTTGATAGTCGAGATTATGTTACTTACAGGATATTATTCTTATTTTTCGGAATCTCAGCTATACCCTTAGTCGTCGATTTTTCAGTGGAAGTCGCAAAACAGGCCGTGAATATTACCGCTTATCCTATCAAGGCCCTTATTAAGGGTTTAAAAATTGCTCACATTCAATCAAAGATTAATAAATATAATTATCATCTTGCTACGGCCACGGACGTTCTAAATCTAAGAAATGATCTAAGTATGGTAGGACGTAATAAATCAGTTTCTGATAAAGAATATAATATGATTTTAAATGCTCTCACAGCCGGGGTGCTTCAAGTGAAGGGAGGGGCGATGGTGGAGTTACACTAAAAAACATTAGTATAACAACGCCAAACAAGTCACTCCACCTTCTGCTTTTGCAATCTCTGACATCGGTGTGCTGTGAACGATAAAACCTTGAGCTTCCATGAGAGCGCGAGTTTTGGGGGAATCTTCAGAATAAATGAGATTCTCCCCTACCCGAAGAGCGTTGGCCGCGAAAGGCTCACTTGCATCAATTAAAATAATCTTAAATGAGCCTAGAGCTTTGGCATCAATCCAGTCGGGATTAATGAGAAAAGTATTTTTGCCTAAGTATGTGGCCCCTGTTCCTAAATGAAGGCAGCCTTTGACTTCTATGATACGAACAAAATATCCTAAGGGTTCTACGATACTTTTTAATTGCGCCACACCTTCAGCGTTGGTGCGTGTAGAAATGCCCACAAAAATATTTTTTCCGGCCACCTGAATATCTCCACCTTCCATCATGCCAGGTGCAGTAATTTCCATAATGGGGCGAAGTTCTTTTAAGAGTGGTTTTAATGAGAGTGTTTCTTTGCGGCGGGATTCAACACCTAATCGACAAAGAATTGCGACCTCATCTAAAACAAGGGCCGGATCCTGCATAAACATGCCATCAGGAAGGCCTTTTTCATGGGCCAAAATAGTGGTTTTTACATTCAACTTTTTTAGAAGATTTACAAACGATTTATGTTGGTCGGCCACGAGTTCCGGGTTAATCGTCGTTCGCTCCATACAGGTGAGTTCACATTGATCTATATCGGGACTGGGTTCACGAACAAAAGCAGATGGAATTAACATGAATGGATTTTTCCCTTTATTCTTTTACAACCACTGATGGTTCGGCATTAAGATCAAATTGAACTCGATAAAGTTTTAAAAGTTGGGTCGTTGTTGCAGAAATTAAGGAAATGGGAACAATGTCATAAAGCTCAATAGTGGCACTTGTGATGACTGGGGCCCTGACAAGTTCGGCCACAAATGGTGTAACATAGACTCGAGTACAAATACCATCTTCGTTACAAACATTAATATCATCCACAGTGATAAGCCACTGCCCGACCCTACAACCAGCTTGCCTAAACTCTCCAGAGCATTGAGTCCCGCCAATATAAAGATCTGCTCTTAAGTGAGTACCAAAGTCCTTAGACATCTGGGCAAAAGCACTGGTCGTTACAATCAAAAATGCTAACAAGCTGATTTTCATGCAGAACTCCTTCGGGGTGCCACTAATCTGTGGAAAAAGTAAAAAAATATTCATATCGCTAAAAAAGAGCATTCGCAAGTGTCTGAAATCTCAAATTTTTCTTAAGTTTTAGGGAAATACTCCGATAGGCCTTAGAATACAGAAAAGGAACTTTTCATGAGCAGAAAATTAACTCGGATGGAGTGTAATAAAGAGGCCCGTAGAGCTCTTAACCGAAATGGGGTTGATCTGTCTTATTGTCAGTTTACTTGTTATGGAAACGAGGTCCGTTTGACTGGGTGGTTATGTAAAACCGATGGCTCAGACTTCACAGGCCCTTTGATTGAGGCCATCATTCATGACTTTAAAAAATGCCTTCCAGGCTTCATGATTTATGGTGATTTTGAGAACTGGAACTTTAACTCTGACCGCATTCAATATGTGGGAGAAAGAAAACAGAATGCCGATGGTGAAGTCCTTGAACAAGAGGTCTATGAGATTGACCTTGATGACTATGATTTTGAAGCAAGCTGATCATCATCACCCATATGTTTACGTTTTAAATAGGGATGAACAATCCATGCGACCGCTAGGATTCCAATCTCGTATAAGATCATCATAGGCACCCACACGCACAGCATACTCATCACATCAGGCGGAGTAAGGATGGCGGCCGCGACTGCAAAAATCACGGCCATGTAACGTCTAAGAGAGCGAAGTGAATACTTTGTCACAACTCCCATGAACCCCAGAATAAGCATGACATTTGGAAGTTGAAAAAGGATTCCTAGAAAAACTAAAATTTTTGAGGCCAGTAAAAGATAATCGGGCAAACTGAGCATGGCCTCAACATCTTGCACCCCATAGGTCATAATCGTTGAGAAGGTGAATGGAAAAACAATGTAATAACCAAAGGCCACACCAGACAAAAATAAAAAGAAGCCTACAAACAGAAAGGGACGCACGGCCTTAACTTCATCAATATAAAGTCCAGGTTTGATAAATAACCAGACTTCTCTAAACCAAAATGGACTGGCAAAAAACACACAAGACCAAAAAGCGATTTGTAATTCGGCCAAAACTTTATCTAAAAGGCCAGTAAAGACGACTTTACCATGTGCTCCTAGCGCCTCACGCAATGGCACAAGAAGAAACTCGGAAATATCCGATGCAAAAGCATAACAAAGGGTAAATGACACAATGAGGATCACGAGCACCCGAATGACACGGGTACGAAGTTCCTCGAGATGGTCCATAAAAGACATTTCTTTCATGGCGCCATCATAATCCAGAGAAGCATTTTCTGTCTTATCTTTTCTTAAATTAACGGTAGAATATCCCTATGAAATGGATTGTCATAACACTCACTATTCTCAGCTCCAGTTTAAGTTTTGCCCGAAACATGGATCGTCAGCTTATTCGATGCCTAGGGGCCGAAGAAAAACGCTTTCATCTTAAAAAAGAAACAGGTCCCATTTTTGATTTAAATCAGCGTCTGATCAATGAAATGCTACAAATCCCTCGCATTGAGATTTCTCCTAAAACCTATACAAAAATTTGTTTAGGGAAAGGTTCTGAAAGCTTAAAATTGTTAGAGCATTCTTTACTTGTTGGTAAAAAGATTTTCACTATCCCAGGTGACGTAACAGGTATGCAAAAAGACATGACCACTGGTATGATCGATGATTACATCGAAGCGACAAAAGACATTCTTTTATCGCTTATATCTCAGATTCAGACGATCTCTCCTACTCCTCATTGTTTAGAGGAGGAAATTCCTCATTTAGCTAAATTTTTTAATGACGTAAAGTATCTGCAAGAAGATGTAGATATGAAGCTGTTGTTTAAAAAACATGAAAATAAAATTTTTAAAAGTATAGAGAATTATCCCAAAGCCTTTCAGGCCTGTCGTGAACGTCTTAAAAAAAAGCTTAATTCAGCATCGACTCCAGAGGCCAAAAAACCTTGAAGTTTAGTTCCCACTTCCTCTTCTTCTTTTTGTGAAACTATTTTATTAAAACTGATGATGACGATTCCCTGTTTAAAACTCTCCACTTGCATATCCCATTCTAGGGCCTTAGGAAAAAGATTTAGCGTTTGATCTATCTGTAAAAGCCAATCGGCCATGGGACGATCTTTATAATATCGTGAAGACTTATGCTGATCTTTAGAGAGCCAACGCTCTAGCTGTGGAACACATGTTCTGCAACCCATACCTGCTTTAGTCTTTTCACCTAAGTTTTCAACCGTAGCAAGCACTTCCTGTTTGAGATGATCCAACACATCTGATTCTCTCACACCAAAACAGCGGCAAATCAAAGGAGACATGGGTTTATAAAGATAATCCCTACCACGGAAAGTATCTAAGGTAGCATGAAGGAGCTCCAGGGCCTCATTAAAGATCTCATGAGCAGAATCTTGTTTTAATTCCCAAAAAGTTTGATCATCGTGAAAAACGTTTTCCCAATCACTCAATGACAAAAGGTCAGCTTCATTAAGAGATTTTCCAATGACTAATGAACATAAGGAAGAAAACCAGGGATCGGTTTTGCCTTCATAGCTGGCGGCGATGATGATGTCTTTGTTGTCAAATCGTAAGTGCAGTTGATGAGACAAACTACTAAGACTAACCGAAGCATCGATAAGTTTTTGATTAAAAGATTTTTGAATAAAAAGTTCTTTAAAGCTTAGCATCTTCTGGCTTCCATTCTTCAGGCCTAAAGAGAGTGAGAATCTCATGGCCGTCTTCTGTAATAAGAATGGTGTGCTCAAATTGCGCTGACCACGATTTATCTTTGGAGATCACTGTCCATCCATCATTGAGAACTTTGCAATGTCTTTTTCCAAGGTTAATCATAGGCTCTATGGTGAAAGTCATTCCTGGACGCATTTCAACGCCAGTGCCTTTTTTTCCAAAGTGAGTAATTTGTGGCTCTTCATGAAAACCCCGGCCAATGCCATGGCCACAATACTCATGAACAACAGAGAATCCGTTATCGTGAGCGTACTCTTCAATGACGGCCCCAATATCCCCAATTCGAGCACCGGGACCGCACACGCTAATCCCTCTCATCATGCACTCTTGGGTCACATCAACTAATTTTTTATGTTCTGGTTTTACATTTCCTAATAAAAAAGTTGCATTCGTATCACCATGGAAACCACGGTAAAGAGGAGTCACATCAAGATTGATTAGATCACCATCTTTTAAAATATCTTCTTCAGAAGGAATGCCATGGCAAATAACTTCATTGCGTGAAGTGCAAAGAGATTTTGGAAATCCGTGATATCCCAAAGTCGCGGCCGTAGCACCACGATTAATCATATAGGCATGACACAACTTATCAATATCTTCGGTACTCATGCCAATGCGAAGGTTTTGCCCACAAAAATGAAGAGTCTTGGCCGCTAACTGACAGGCCTCTCTCATAACTTCTATTTCTCGGCTTGATTTAATCGTAATCATATACTTCCCTTATACACTTTCGGGCCCATTTAAGCTAGTTTGAAGAGATGAAAAGTTATCAGGTTATTAGGACTCATACCTCACCCTATCAAGGAACGGATTTTGCCCTCAATGAGCAAAAAAGCCTAGAGAGTTTACCCGGTATTTTTTATCGAACTCTTGAGAATTACGATCCAATGATGGAGAGCATTCTTATCACAAATACACATACCCAACTGGCACTTTTGCCGACAAATCTTTTAAAAAAGACCAAACTTATCATTCATCCTAATTCTGGTTATGACCATTTTGCAGATGACAAAAACATTTGGAAGGATATTCCTTTGGTTATTGGCCACCAAATCCGAGCTCAAGGTGTTGCCGAATATATCTTGGCCTGTTTATTTGAAGGTCTTCCTCGTCATTTGAGCTGGGATAAAAATCGCATATGGAATCGAAAACTTCTGACTGAAAAAAAGATATGGCTCTTTGGTCACGGACATATTGGTCAAAAGGTGTCACGTACCTTACAAAGTTTGGGATGTCAGTTAACGATCGTTGATCCTTTTATGCCTGATTGTTTAAAAGATTGGAAACACGGCAATGTTTCTGAGGCCGAGGTGATTTTAGTTTGTATGAGTTTAAATGAATTTTCACACGGAATGTTTAACGAAGAGTTTTTCTCAAATGCTCACTCTGAACTTTTATTTATAAATAGTGCTCGTGGAAAGCTTGTTCAAGAAAAGGCCCTGAGAGAATTTTTATTAGGACATCCTGAAGCATTTGCTTATTTAGATGTATTTGAAAAAGAACCTTTTGGGGATGATTGGCACAGTTTCCCTCAAACTTGGAAAACTAGTCATATTGCAGGAGTCAGTAAAAACTTAGATGATCATATCATCCATTTTGGGGAAAATGTTTTACGGGATTTTTTAGCATTAACGATAGAACAATTTAGTCTAAAATATAAATATGAATTGATTCAGAATAAAATCAGACATGGAGTTTTGATATGAAGAACGTTGCAGATCTTCTTACTCTACCAGGCAATGGCATCTATACGGTTCATTCTGGAAAAGAAAAAAAAGAAAAACTTCTGAAGGCCTATTACAATACAACTGATGCCGAGAAGGCCCGCTCAAAATGGCTCGCAACTTTTAAAAAGCTTGATATTAAAAGACCTTGGATCCTCGGAATTCCGTCTGATAACGGTGGGGGAATTCAGCGTGGAGCGAACTGGGGACCTCTCGTTTTAAGACAAGAGATATTGGCCGATCGTCAAAATTTTATTGATCTGGGTGATGTGCGAGTGATCCCTCATCTTTTGCATGATAAATATTTAAATGCGGAAACTATTAAATATTGCCAAAAAAGTCTTTACGGGAAAATCAACAAACTCCCTGTCTCTCCTCTAAGTATTGCGGAGATGGCATTAAACCAGATTTATGAATCTCATCCTGAAGCTCGAATTCTTGGTTTTGGTGGAGATCACTCCACAAGTTATCCTCTTGTGAAAACGTGGCTTAAAAGTCGGAAGAGTTTAAAAAAAGCGGCACTTCTACATTTTGATGCCCATACTGATTTAATGGATCGCCGTCTGGGGATCGATTTATGTTTTGGAACGTGGACTTACCAAATATTAGAGCATCTTAAATCTTCTGATCACATTATCCAAGTTGGCATTCGTTCCAGTGGTAAAAATAAAAAACACTGGAAAGACACTCTCGGAGTGGAACAAATCTGGGCCCAAGAAGTAACAAAAAATGGTCTTGAGAAAACTTATAAAAAGATTTTAAATCATTATAAAAAAATAGGCATTGAAGAGATCTATGTCAGTTTTGATATAGATGCTCTTGATATCAAATATGCTGCGGCCACGGGAACTCCTGAAAAAGATGGCCTTATTCCTTCAGATTGTACGGCGTTGATCAGAATGCTTTCACAAGAATTTCAGATTACTGGCGCTGACCTTATGGAAGTGGCTCCCTTTGTGTGGCCAGAAAATGTGCCTTTTCGTGATCAACAGAGTTCTATGAGTGTTGCCGCAGATATGGCACGTATCCTTCTAGAAACTCTTCATCGATGAAAAGAACCATTATTTTTCCAGATCCATCTACAGCAACTGAAGATGGGCTTGTGGCAACAGGCGGAGATCTTGAGGTAGACACACTTCAAGTAGCTTATAGAAGCGGGATTTTTCCCTGGCCCATATCTTTAGATTTTCCCTTAGCATGGTTTTCACCTAACCCTCGTGGGGTTTTGGATTTTTCTGAAATTCATGTTTCTAAATCATTTGAGAAGTTTTTAAAACGCTCACCCTATCGTGTAACTTTTAATCATGCATTCTCACAGGTCATCAGACAATGTGCTCGTGTCTCCCGCAAGAATCAACCGGGCACGTGGATCACACCGGACATTGTTACTGGTTATGAAAAACTTTTCCTACAAGAACTGGCCTATTCTGTGGAGGTTTGGCACGAAGATAAGCTTGTAGGTGGATTATATGGTGTTGTCATGGGGGATTTTGTTTCTGGTGAGTCGATGTTCACTTTGGAAGACAATGCTTCCAAACAAGGTCTTTATACTTTGATGCTCCATCTTCAAAAAAATGGGATTCAGTGGTTGGACACTCAGATGGTGACCAATGTGGTGGAACAGTTTGGTGGGAAATATATCACTCGAGAAGATTTTCTTTTTCGCATCAAGGACATTAATTGGGAAAGGAAGAAGGAAGATATTTTTACGCAGGGCTTCGACGGCGCTGAGAGTAACAACATTTAACTTGACATGTACGTATACTTTACGTATCTAGCGCCCATGAATTTAAAATCTCTTTCTGACAAAACACTTTTATCTATCACCCTTGTTCTTGCTAAAGAAGAAAGGGAACTTCTTGTAAAAATACTTTGGCATTTGCGTGAGATTGATTCCCGGAAACTCTATGCAGATCTTAAGTGTGGAAGTTTATTTGAATATTGCGTAAAAGTTCTTAAGTATTCAGAAGGTCAAGCCTCAAGAAGGATTAAGGCCTCTCGGCTTCTAAGAGAATTGCCGGAACTCTCTCCTAAAATTGAAAAAGGACTTTTAAATCTCACTCAACTTAATCAAGTCTCACAATTTATTTCTGATGAAGGCATAAATGACAGAAATGATAAAATGAGAATCTTTGAAATTGTTCAAGATCTTACTGTAAGAGAAACGGAAAAAATTTTATGGGAAATGAAAAAAGAGGATACTCCGCGAACAGTTAGGATCACCATCAAAGAAGAGACTCTAGAGAAAATAAGAAAGATTCAGAATAGAAAGGCCCATATTCATAAGGATATTGATTCAGTTATCTCTAAAATGTGTGATGACTATGCTGAAATCTGGGATCCGAGCATTGTGAAACGGAAAAGTAGTGTTACTGAAAGTGATACTCGTTATATACCTACTCAGGTAAGGGCCGAAGTATGGGATCGGGATCAAGGTAAATGCCAGAATTGTGGGTCTACCTATGCTCTTCAATTTGATCATAAGAAGGCATTTGCTAAAGGTGGTAAGACATCAGTGGAGAATATGCAGTTATTATGTCGAAATTGTAATCAAAGGAAGGGATTTGTAGAATTCCGAGCGGGAAAAAAGTCCCCGCTCGGAAATAAAATCTAAATATAACTAAGTTTGAGACGTTGATTGGCCTTGAGAGTCCTTTCAACTTCCCACATAAAATCCTGAACTGATTTTTCAAGTTTCACTTTTTCGCCACGATAATAAGCTTCCATGCGAACCTTGAGATCCTGATAAGTCAGATCCATTTCATGAGCAAGCTCTTCGCAGCGTTTTTTGAAACGAAGATCAATCTCGATGAGCTCAGACATTTTATTACTCCACTCTTGTTTAAGAGTTGCAGGAGAATAGACATTTTTTAATTCCGCAAGTTTGATGCCTTTAAGAGCTTTAATGTAAACAAAGCCGATATCAAATTCAAACCAACGATGACGAAAACTACATGACCGCATGTGAGCATGGTGATTATTGTGATCAAGCTCTCCACAGATAATAAAATTTAACGGTAGGATAAAACCCAGATTCCGGCTGTTGTCACTTGTTGCATGATTTCTATAACCCCACCAGTGGGCCAAGGCATTCACGCCGCCAATCGCGAACATAGGAGAAACAAGAAAATTAAGAATCGCTAAAATGCCGCCCCATAACGGTCCAAAGACAACCATCATAAACACTGTCATGATATAAGGCCCAACAAAAGAATTGTTGTGCATAAAAGCTTCCAACTTATTTGTAGGGATCGTTTTTCTGATTCTTGCAACCTCTGGCCAAGATTTTGCTTTGGTATAATCAAACACTCCAAGAAAAAGTGCATGAATAAGTCCTTTCTGAAGAGGACTATGGGGATCTTTTTCTTGATCAGAATGAGCATGATGATAAATATGAACAGATACCCAATCTACTTTTGACATGGATGTAACCATCCATAACCAAACTTGCATTGGAATATCAATCCACTTACTCAAGATCACACCTTTGTGCGTATGATAGCGGTGAAAAGATAAACTCATCGCTGTGATGGTAATATGTGCAATGGCACAAATATAGATGCTAAGTATAATCACAGGGTGAGCGGCAATAAAATCACCAAATAAACCTTGCATGCCTAGAGTATATTTCATGAAATAAAAAATGCCCGCAAATGACAGGGCAAAAAAAGAAAGGAGCTTAATCATTTAATCATCCTTGTATCAAGACCGACGTATATTTGTTAAATCTGTTGCAATTTCTAAAAGTCCCGCCGGGGCAAATTCCACACAGAGTCCACAAGTTATACATCCACGATCATCAATAATGATGGCTGATGCCGTCACCTCAATCGCATGAGTCGGACAAATTGTCTCACACATTTTTGAGTCTTTCCACTTAGATAACTCTTCCTTCGTTCCTACAAACTTAGGCACCCGTTTTAATCGTGGAGAATAATAATAAAGACGATCAGGCCATTCAACCTTGTGTAATTTGAAGGCTTTAAAGAGTTTATCTGATTGAAGCTTCTTAAGTTGCCTACGACTCCACCATGCTTTAAGTGGAGAAACCTTGTTATAAAAACTTCTATCAAGAATCATAAGTTACCTACCTGTCCATTTCAAAACGACGGATACCTAAACTCGCAAGAGTCGCGACCAGTTGATCTTGCTGTAATCCTAACACAAATTGTGGTAAGGCCTGGGCCAATGTAAAGCTAGGAGATTTAATCTTAATTCGATATGGATTAAGATTAATATGAGACAAAAGGAAAAATCCTGCTTCTCCATTTGGGGCCTCTAACCCACTATAGTGCCAGTGATGAGGAAGAGACTGCGGTAAAATATCTTTTAAGTTAAAAACGTTTTTATCAAAATCAGCGTTAACCACTCCTCCCAAGGGAAGATTATCCAATACCTGAGTTATGATACGAAGACTTTGATGTATCTCTTCATATCTGACAAGATACCTATCATAGGATGAGCCATGAATCCCAATAGGAATGTCAAAGTCTATATCCTGATAAAAATAAAATGGTTGAGATTTACGAAGATCAAAATTTAATCCCGAAGCACGCATTGAAGGTCCACTCACACCCCACTGCAAAACAGTTTGAGCATTAACAGGCGAAAGACTTAAAACTTCACGAAACTTTTTCTGACCGATAAGAGACTTATGAATCATATGAAGATTACTTTTCAGAAGTTCTGCAATGGATTGATACTCAACGATCCATCCATGAGGCAAATCTTCACGAAGTCCGCCCAGTCGGGCAATGCCCATCCCCTGTCTGTGGCCGCAATATTTCTCAAAAAGTTCATAAACTTTTTCGCGGGCATTCAGAAAAAGTTTACACTCATCTAATACGAGAGCATGAGTCATCTCAAACAAAACAGTAAGATGTTCTGCCACTCGCCCCAGCTCAAGCATGACAATACGAATGGCCTGCGCTCTTTCAGGTAAACGAATAGATAAGATATCCTCTAAAGTTTTTGCCCAAGCAATGGAATAAGTCGGAGCTGCTCCTATTTGAATTTTATCTACCAGCTGCATGACCTGGAACCAATCTTTGTTTTCTAAAAGTTTTTCAAGACCTTGGTGATGAAAACCGATATTAACTTCTGACCTCACGGCCTTGACTGGATCAAAACAAACCAACCACTCAAAATTACCAGAAGTTTCATGAGAGAGGATGTCGAACTTTTTCCAGACATGTGACTCTTCAGGATAAGGGGCTTCAGATTTATTAGGATTTTTATGAACTAAAGGAAGTTTTTTTTCAGGATCTAAAGGCCATGGACTGATCTCAACACCTTTTCTCAAAGGAAAGTTACTCTGGGACGTTGGAAGTAATAAAGCATGCATCACTCCATCAAACTGAAGATTAAGCATCTCTTTTTGTTCACGCTCCATCCAGTCAGCATGACAAAAATAAGAAGTCACAGAAGGCACGATTTCGTCTTCATTGAACTTCACATGAAGATTTAAACGTTGATGATTTCCCATATTCAAAAGATGATAAACAAGCTCAAAGCGATAAACATTGCCAGACCTCTGTCTATCAACTCCAACAATATCAACAAGAGTTAAATAATCGAGATCATCTTTTGCGAACTCAATCCATCTTAATAGATCTTTAGGACGAAGCTCCACATGATGCTGGTCTGCAGAGCCTGAGTAAAAAGAAGGACCAATATGCGAAAGAATGCTTTTCGTTTTTTCAAATTCATTCACATTAAACATGACTCACCCTTTGCAGACAAATTTCTAAAGCTGCAATCATCTCCTCAGGCAAGACACTCCAACCAGGCATTTCCACGTAGTTTAGCAACTCAAGGTCCACCTGCGAAATGATAGGATGATCTTTAAATAAAGTACGGGCCTCGCCCTGGATCAAAAGAATTTTGTTATCTTTTAATAAACCCAAAACTGATTTCATTAAAGATGCGCTTTTAGCTGTAATCACTCCATCCCATGCCACAATCTGTGCACTTTCGACATCATGAGTGACCTCAAGCTTAAAAGGCATAGAATGACAGTACTTATCACCCATCAAAGACAACCACTCCGTGTGAAGCAGGGGCTGTGACAAAAAAAATATTTTCAAACTCATTTCATTTTTCATTTAATTAACTTTGTCTCATCTGGTTTGCTCACATTCCTGGGCTTCCAACGAACTTCTTCCGGAATAATTTTAGCATTTTTAAAAATTTCTTCATTAAGATTCGAAGAACATTCAAATTTACGAGCATCCATTTTCACCCAAGTATACAGTTTTCGGTGAGAACCAAAAATATGCGTATCATATTCTACAAATCGGTAATAAGGAGCAGATGATCCCTTAATCCCGACAAGGTAGTTATACATATACTCCATGGCAATATCGAGGGACTTATCATCACACTTATCGATTTCTTTTTTCAGATCATAAACAGGCAGACCTTCATCATTTAAAACATTCCTCTGCCAGGTTTTGTTTTCACAATTATAATAATGCCCTTCTTGATGGAGACGATAAAACATCATCATGTAATTTAGAAACCAGAAGGTCTCAACGTTCTGATTGATATTGCCATGGTAAACGAATTTGTCACAAGTCATGATCTCTTTATAATATTTTCTGGTAAAAGAGGTCACCTGATCACTAAATCCCATAGAGATAGATTGTTCATTTTTTTTAATTTCATCTTTTAACTTATATAGATCTTTTTTGGGTTGAGCTCTTTTGACAGATATGATGTGTTGTTTTGTATTTTCTCCGACGTCCTTCCATAAGCGGTCATAAAGAGCGTGACACCCCTTCGCAATGTTAAGCATCTCACTATTAGAAACATAAATCGTATTCTCTTTTAAATAATCAATGGCATCGCTATATGGGAGAAGTTGTCCCACCTTAATCGCGGGATAACTATTATCTGTGATAAAAGAGCGTCCATCCATATTCTCTAAGGTCGCGCGTACATCTTCCCAATCACTTCTTTTTCTAATTTCACCGATGGTTTTAAGGTTTTGATATTTTTTATCCAAAGGATCTGCTGCCACTAAAACTAAACGAGACATCCAGTTATCTTTGTTAACACAATTGCCTTCGGGACAAGTCTTCTCTACATAGGCACCTACAATCTTCACTCGTAGAAACTTACGGTCCACTTCACCCGTAGAACGAATATTGTTTTCAAGTACAATGATTTTTTGTGGCCCACCCAACTGATCCAAAAGCCGTGGGACATAACCTTGTGCAAAATTCGGACGATTAAAAGTTCCTCCACGTTTGCCCCAAACATCCTTTTGATTGCAATAAGTATGGGAATAATATCTCTGGCCTGATTTTGTATCTAATTTATAAGCATAGGGGCTATCCTGAGGTGTTGTGATGACAACATTAACAAAAGTCTTATCGTTGCTAAATTCTGGGGAAAAATCGTAAAAAAGATGAGGCTCAGATTTTTCTTCCTGATTCCATAAAGCATGTTTTGAATTAATGGACATCCAGTGAGGGGAAATATCAGAAAGAAGTTCCCGTGGGGCAAGGATATAATCCTTGGATTTTAGTTTTGCGCATGCGCTTACAACAAGAAGGGAGGCAACAAGGAGGCTTTTCAATTGACATAATCTCCATACCATAACATCATTACCCTACTTTTTCTGTATGCCCGGGTGGTGGAATGGTAGACACAAGGGATTTAAAATCCCTCGGATGAATAATCCGTACGAGTTCGAGTCTCGTCTTGGGCACCACACATTTAAAACATATTCTGATACTGACAACGTCCTAAAATCATTACATTTGGTAGGGTGTTTGTATAGAGTGAAGGCTTGCTTTTTTCGACACCCAGCTTCAATTACTGGAGTGAATATTGAATGGGGACTACAAAAGTAAGTTGATCTACGCCCAACTCACTTGGGATACTAGGAAACTTAGAAATCTTATCAATGATTTTGGTAGATGCTTCTCGAAGAGAGTTAAAACTCGATCCTTCAACCACTTCCACATCCAAAATATTTCCATTTTTATCTAGAGTCAGTTTTAATAAAACCTTACCGGTGTGACCCATTCTTTTAGCAACGGGCGGGTAGAATTTATTTTTTTCGATGAGATCAGTGACCACAGAAAGATACCTGGCCTTAATAGTATTCTCGCCCCCTGAACCTGTACCAGAACCTATCCCACCACCTGGCCCGGCACCAATGCCGGTCTTAGCATCTAAGGGTGAAGATCCACTCGTTTGACTTTGAGAAGTTGGTAAAACGGGCACCATTTTAGAAATAGCGGCCTGTCTGAATTTTGTCGTGTCAGTTTTGATGGTCTTTTTTAAAGTGGCGGGAGGTAAAACGAATCGACCTCTTGAAGCTTCGACCCCTGCTCGTCCAGTTCCAGTAGGATTCAGGTTATAACTTAAAGGAATAAAAGCAGTTTTTTGTGTTGAGGACCAAAAATAAGTTAAAAATCCCATCATTAAAAGATGAAAAGCAAAGCTAACAATTATAGAATGTTTAAGTTCAATTTTTTGCCAAAACATGGCTTAGTTTATGTCATATTTAGACATGCGCGTCAATAAGGTCATGAACATTAAGGAATACTATGAATGCTTTAGAAGTTTTTAAACAGGGTGGATTTATTATGTATCCCCTACTGGTTTTTTCAGTGCTTATTTTGGCCATTGCGGTTCAAAAACTCTCCTTTTTACATTCATTTACAAGTGAGCATGAAAAAATCAATGGGGAACTTAACCGGGCCTTAGAAGAGAAGAAGTTTGATAATTTTAAGTATATTCTCAGGAATGCCTCTGCTCCTATTGCTCGTCCTCATGAAATCTTGATGGATGAAGTCTATCAAAATAAAACAGAGCTTGAAGAGAAACTCGGCCGTCGCCTTTCAGAAACCAACAGTGCCCTTAAAAAGAATCTGTGGGTTTTAGGTACCATCGGTTCCTCGGCCCCTTTTGTGGGTTTATTTGGCACTGTTTTAGGTATCATGGAATCATTTCGCGCCATCGGTGCCACAGGAAAAAGTGGTTTCTCCGTTGTGGCCGGAGGGATTTCAGAATCACTGATTGCAACGGCTGCTGGAATTATCGTCGCTGTGATCGCCGTTTTATTTTATAACTACTTTCAAACCAGGGTAAATGCTCTTGCTCAAGATTTTCGCCACAGAGTGGAGGATATTGCAGATCTTATTTTTCTTATCCGCGGAACCAGGAAATAATTTATGAGCATGGGGAATAAAAACTCTGATCAAGATGGTGATATCGTAGCGGAGATCAATATGACTCCACTGATTGATATTATGCTCGTACTTCTCATTATATTTATGGTGAGCTCATCCGCGGCCATTGAATCAGGTCTTGATGTTTCACTTCCTGAAGTTAGTGCAGTCAGTGATAAATCTGATGCCGCTGTCGTTGTTTCTTTAACGAAAACCGGCGAACTGGCGGTTCAGGGTGAAAATGTTGATCGAACGAAATTGGCGACGGCCATTGCGAACAAACTCAAAGAGCTTAAAACAAAATCAGTTATTTTAGAAGGTGACGGGGATGCGAACCTAGAATCTGCAATGGAAGTCATGGATATAGCAAGGGCAGCAGGAGCAGAGAATTTCTCCGTAGCTGCAAAGTTAAAAGAGAAATAAAGACGTTCCAAGATTTCCCTAGAACGTCTAATAAAAAGTTACGGTAGAAGAGTCAGTCCCACATAATTCTGATAAGGAATCTGTGAGATGGTTTTATCAGTAATAAAGGTTTTTACCTTTCTATCAATCAAGTGCATGACGAGTTTAATCATTGAAGGATCACCTTCAAGATTGAGTTCGATCTCTTGAGCACTTACAGGTTTAACCTGGCCTGTTATCTCAACTTTACGAGTAATATCATACATGATTCCCAAAACATCTTGATTCATATTTCCACGATAAACTATTTTTCTAGCAATCATAATATCCTTAAATTAACGGGCCAAAAGTTTTACAAATTGAATGATGGCCTTTGGAAATAAACCAAACTGCAAAGTGGCAGCGGCCGAGAAAAAAGCAGCAAAAGCAGCTCCCTTAAGCCCTTGATAAACAGCACCATCAGCAGTCGCCTCTTTCATATAGAGATAAACGATCACTCTTAAATAATAATAAACTGAAACCACACTCGTTAGAACAGCAATTACCACAAGAGGAATTTCTCCACCGTTAACTGCCGAACTGAATAGGCCGTACTTACCAATAAATCCTGAAGTTAATGGAATACCGGCCATCGAAAGAAGGAAGATAGTCAGGAAACCACCTAAAACAGGATGTTTCATTCCCATGCCTGCGATCTGCTCAATCGTGAGATCTTTCTGATTTTTTTCCTCAAATAAAGCGATAACCGCAAAGGCACCGAGATTAGAGAGAGCATAAAAGAAAAGATAAAGAATAATGGACTGAGAAGCTGTAGTGCCCTCGTTCATTGTATAGAGACCTAAAAGTAGATAACCAGTATGAGCGATCGTTGAAAAGGCCAACATACGTTTAAGTTCATGTTGGGAAATTGCTACAAAATTTCCATAAATCATACTGGCAGCACTTACTAACCAAATAAAAGATTTAAACCAAGAAAGACCAGCAACATTTGGTACGAAGATCATATGTTTTGCAATCAATGCAAAAGCAACAAAAGCTGTAAACTTAACCGCTGCACCCATGAAACCAGTAACGTTAGTCGATGCACCCTGATAAACATCTGGAAGCCATCCATGGAAAGGTACAGCACCTACCTTAAAGAGCATGGCCACAACAATGAGGCCAAGACCAATGAAGTAGATGAAAGTTGGATTGTTATTGGCCATCAAATAGTTCTCAATTGTCACAAGCTCAAATGAACCTGTAGCCCCAAAAACGAGAGATGATCCATAAAGGAAAAAAGCTGAGGCTAAACCACCGAGGATAAAATACTTAAGCCCTGCTTCCGCTGAAAATCGGCTTGAACGTCGCATCGAAACCATAACGTAAATAGCAAGGGACATAATTTCTAGAGCGATAAACATAAAAAGAAGATGAGTCGTACTCATCATCATAATCATACCAGCAGTTGAAAAAAGAATCAGACCATAGATTTCTGGAAGTAGGTTTTCTTTTTTATCTTGGCCATAGGTCAAAACCACCGCAACCAAGGCAAAACACATCACCATTAAACTCACACTCTTTGTGAATGGACTCAAAACCAGAGTGCCGCTTAAAAGTGTTACATCAGTGGTAAAAAGATTGTTACATCCAAAAACCAATGCCAACACGAGTGTAAAAAACGACGTGAGAAAACCCAGCTCATGGCCCTTTTCTTTATGTGTTCCCACTAAAAGGGAAAAGAGTCCTCCGAACGAGAGAATAAATAACGGCAATAAAGAAACGAGTTCGTAAAATTTTAACTGTTGTAAAGGGAAAACATTAACGAGACTCATATAGACCTACTTTATCAATGAGCGAATTTGAATACGTATTAAGTGTGGCATCAGACTTCCCAAAAAAAGATCGAGGAAAAAACCCGATACCAAAAACAAACAATGTGAGAATACACATAGCTATCACTTCTCTGACATTTAAGTCGTGAAGATGATCTAGATCTTTGCGCGTTTTAGGTCCAAGCATAACAAGTTGGTAAGCCTTTAGAGCATACACTGCTCCCAAGATCACTCCTGTTCCAGCAAGAAGGACATAAATCGGTTGAACCTGGAAAGCACCCAAAAGGATAGGAAATTCCCCTACAAATCCGTTAGAACCAGGTAATGCCACAGAAGAAAGAGTCATGATCATAAAAGCGATGGCCATAACTGGAACGACTTTTGCTAATCCACCAAACTCTTCAAGATTTCTTGTGTGAAGGCGTTCATAAAGAAAACCAACCACAAGGAAGAGACCACCGGCAGAAATACCATGATTAATCATTTGATATAAAGAACCCGCTATTGCGATTTTCTGAAAAGAAAATAATCCCACCATGATATAACCCATGTGAGAGACCGATGAGTAGGCCACAAGTTTTTTAAAGTCGGTTTGAGCAAGAGCACAAAAGGCGCCGTAAATAATCCCAATGACCCCAAATATAATGAACATCGTTGAGAAATAATAAGCGGCCTGTGGAAAAAACGGGATAGCAATCCTCATAAGACCATAAGTTCCCAGTTTAAGAAGTACGGCGGCCAGAAAAACTGAACCGATCGTAGGAGCTTGAACGTGGGCATCCGGTAGCCAAGTATGGAATGGCACCATGGGAACCTTGATCACGAATGCTAAAGAAAAAGCTAAAAAAAGAAGCGTTTGAGGCGAAGTGAGTGCGCTCCAAAGAGTTGTGTCGTTAAAATCAAAACGAAGAAGAGCAAGATCCGTCATAAGTGCGGTTGGTATTCCGTTGGGCCCAACCGAAGTTTTAAGCAAGAAAAATATGGCAACAAGCATGAGAAGTGATCCCACCATTGTATAAAGAAAAAATTTAACCGTAGCATAGATGCGTTCTTTTCCACCCCAGATTCCAATAAGAAAGAACATTGGGATAAGAACCACTTCCCAGAAAAAATAAAATAAGAAAAGATCTGCTGCGAGGAATGTTCCATACATACCTGTTTGAAGGCAAGTAAGGAGGAAAACAAAAAACTTTTCTTTTTTGAGGGTCACACCTTCAGCTGGCCAAGTACCAAGGATGGCCACAGGTCCTACAAAAGCTGTAAGCATCACTAATGGAAGACTTATTCCATCAATACCTATGACATAATTGATCCCCCAATCTGGAAGCCAAGGAATGAAATGAACCATTTGATAATTGGCCGAGAGACCATCAAAATTCATATACATGATGACAGCTAATAAAGAGTTAAAGATCGTTTGAACAAGTGCCACGGTTCGGGAATATTTCTCTAAAGAACTTGGCATCAATAAAATGATTATTCCAAATAATAATGGAGAGAAAATAATCCACGAAAGCAGAGTTGATGTAGTTTCCATAAAACTTATCCTTCTATACCAAAACTTTAAAAATAAAGAATGCTGCAACTAAAACGCCGAATAACATCATCAATCCATAAGACTGAAGGTCACCGGTCTGAAGAGCCCGCAATTCAGTGCTCACACGACGAACACCTCTACCTAGTCCATTAACGGCACCATCAACGACAAGCTTATCAATAACTGCCGATGAAAATGCTGCGATTTTTTTTAATGGTGTCACGATGATCAAATCATAAAACTCATCCACATAATATTTATTCGCAAGAATTTTTTGAAGAGGGGCAATTCCACTGATCAGATCACTAATAAAAAACACTTTTTTGAAAAGACTCACACCCAGTACATAAAAGAAAATCGCAAGGATACTTGAACCAACCATCACAAGACCTTCATGAAGTGGCATCTTCACTCCTACCAAAGGAAGGACCTTAGAAGGAATAATGGGTTCAAGCCAGTGCGAAAGTGCATGTGGCATGTGTCCAAGATAATCCCCTAATAAATGAGGGACTCCTAAAAATCCACCCAAAGCGGCAAGACCTGCAAGCACATAAAGTGGGAAAGTCATAAGGGCCGGAGATTCGTGAATGTGATGTTTCACATCATGAGAAAGGCGTTCCGTCCCATAGAATGTAAGACTCATCATACGGCCTGTATAAAAAGCTGTGAGACAAGCTGTTAAAACTCCCACTACAAAAAGATACGAAACCCCACCAGGAAGGGCGATGGTTGAATAGAGAATTTCATCCTTACTAAAAAAACCTGAAAAGAATGGAATTCCTGAAATCGCTAAAGACCCGATCAGCATTGTGAGGTGAGTATGAGGTAAGTATTTTTTAAGATTCCCCAACTTCGTCATATCCTGCTCACCGCTACAAGCGTGGATCACAGAACCCGATCCTAGGAAAAGGAGAGCTTTAAAAAAAGCATGGGTCATAAGATGAAACACAGCTGTTTGATAGGCCCCTACTCCGCAAGCAAGGAACATAAATCCAAGTTGAGAAACAGTTGAGTAGGCCAAAACTTTTTTAATATCTGTCTGTGCAATGGCAATTGTTCCTGCAAATAAAGCCGTTAATGCACCAACGTGGGCAATGACAGAAAGAGCAACAGTAGAGAGTTCAAATAAAGGATTAAGTCTGGCTATCATGTACACGCCGGCCGTCACCATGGTGGCAGCATGGATAAGTGCTGATACAGGAGTTGGACCACTCATGGCATCAGGAAGCCAAACATAAAGTGGCATCTGGGCAGATTTTCCGGTGGCCCCCACAAATAATGAAAGGCAGATCAAAGTTGCAGAGGGAGCAATTTGATCTGGGTTGGTTTGGATCATATTGATCATTTCAGGAAATGAAAGCGTGCCAAGCTCCCTAAAAAGTAAAAACATTCCGATTAAAAACCCAAGGTCCCCTACGCGGTTAACGATGAAAGCTTTTTTTCCAGCGTTCGCTTTTTCAGTTTCTGTGTACCAGAAACCGATTAAAAGATAAGAACAAAGTCCAACACCTTCCCAGCCAAAAAACATAAGGGCCAGGTTATTACCCATAACAAGAAGAAGCATGTTAAAGCAGAAAAGATTTAAATAAGCAAAATAACGGCCAACACACTCTTCATCATGCATATAGCTTGTACTATATAGGTGAATGAGTGTTCCCACTCCTGTAATAATCAGAACCAAAAGGCCAGAAAGTCTGTCGATACGTAATTCAAAAGGAATTTTTAATCCGCCAAAATTAAACCATTCAAAACAATATGAAGTCAGAGAGCCCACCTGAGCCTCTAATCCCTTAAGTTGAAAAAAAGAGATGAGAGCGAGAATAAAACTAAAAAAGATGAAAAATGTAGCGATACCTCCGGCCACATTCGCATCGGTTTTAGCAAAACCTTTATATTTAAGAGGAAGGACTACTCCATTGATAAAAAAGCCCACTAATGGTGAGATTAAAATCAAAAAAGGTAAAACTGAGTAGGTCGTCGTATCCACGTCACTATCCTTTGAGTGTTGTTGCGCTTTGAGTTTTAATCGAACCAAAATTCCGATAAAGATTAACTAAAATCGAAAGTCCGATGGCCGACTCTGCAGCAGCAATCGTGATAATAAAAAACACCTGAAGTTGCCCCTCGATCATATGTGATGAATTCGAAAAACCAACAAGGGAGAGATTTGCAGCATTTAAAAGAAGTTCGATGCCCATCAGGATCATGATGGTATCTCGTCTTAAAAGAACAACCAACAATCCCATGGTAAATAAAAAAGCGGCAAGAATTTGAATAAACATGTCGTTTGTCATAATAATACCTTAATCAACTTTTCTTTTTGCGAGAACAACTGCTCCCACGACTGCTGTTAAAAGGGCCAGAGAGATCACTTCAAAAGAAATATAAAACTGAGTAAATAAAGCGTGGGCCAACACTTTTGAATTGCCCCCTAACTTCTGAACGGTTTCATGATTGAACATACCAAGAAGTCTTTGAGCATGATGTTTTTCAAAATACTCTTTAAGACCCAAAACGATGAGTGTAAAAAGACCTAAACCAGCAGCAATTGATCCAAAAAAGATCAACGGGTTCTTGCGATAATCAGTCTCATCATTATTGAGATTTAATAACATAATTGAGAAAACAAAAAGAACCATGATGGCGCCGGCATATACCACTAATTGAATCGTTGCAATCAAGTGCTCACCGATCAAACCGTAAATGGCGGCAGTCATAATAAGTACACCTAAAAGACAAAGGGCCGATGTAATCGGACTTTTTGCAATGACCATATAGGCAGCTAAAACAGCTGCAATCACTGACAAGATGACAATTGCTGGACTCATACGATTTTTCCTCTGCCTTTAATGTCACGTTTTAAGTGGTCAAGGTCATAAAAGGCTTCCTCACGAGAAGAAACGGCCATTTCATAATTCCCTGACATTTTAATTGCGTCTTTTGGACAAGCTTCTTCACAAAATCCACAAAAGCAGCAACGAAGAGCATCGATATCAAAACTGACTGGTTTTTTCTCTTTTTTCACTCCATCAGGATTGAACTCATCCTCACGCTCATCGGCCACGATATGAATACAATCCGCGGGACAAACCGTTTCGCAAAGGAAACAGGCCGTACAGTTTTCAGTTTTATTTTTATCAACTGAAATGAAATGCATACCACGAAAGCGGTCTGAATAATCACGTTTAACTTCAGGATACTGAATGGTTACGTTTTTTCTGAAGAAAAAACCTTTAATGAAATGTTTCATCGTGATCTTTAATCCAACAAAAATCGCAGGAAGATAAGATTTCTGTTTAGCGGTGTACTTTCTTGAGATGTTAATTGTTCCCATGAAGTACCTCCTATTGGTTTAAGAAGTAGACGGCAATCGTGACGCCTACTAAGTTTATAAGGGAGAGCGGGAAGAGTATCTTCCAACCCAAATCCATCAATTGATCAAAACGAAAACGAGGAAGCGTCCATCTCACCCAAATGAAAACGAACATAAAAAACGAAACTTTTGTAAAGATACTGATAAACTCAAAAAATGCTTTAACGTTCTGACGACCAGTTTCTAAAAGACCAAAATGATTTGAAATGAAGTTAACAGCTTCTGCCATTCCTGGAAGAAGTGAGTATCCACCAAAAAACATGGTTGAGATAAAAGCTGAGGCCATGATCATTGCCACATATTCTGCCATGAAAAAAAGAGCGAATTTCATCGCACCGTACTCGAGGTGATACCCAGCAACAAGTTCTGACTCACCTTCTGGTAAATCAAAAGGAAGACGGTTTGTTTCAGCAAAGATAGCGATCCAAAAAACCATGGCACCGATTGGATTTACAAACACACCCCAACTCGGTAAAAAACCTAAAAATGTCCCTGACTGCCAGGTCACCATTTCTTGAGGACTAAAAGTTCCATAAACGATGAGCATCGAAAGCAGGGCCAATCCCATAGAGATTTCGTAAGAAACAATTTGAGCAGAACCACGAAGAGCACCAAGGACTGAGTATTTATTTTTTGAGGCCCAGCCGGCCAAAATCACGGGATAAACTTCAAGACCTGCGAAGGCCAAGATAAATATGATCCCTGTATCCATAGGAGCTATCTGAAGAATAACTTCTTTGCCATCAATGATCGCCTTGCTTCCGAATGGAATCACGGCCAGAGCACAGATCGGAGCGATGAGGGCCACAATGGGAGCTAGATAATAATAAAACTTATTCACTTCTCTTGGAGAGAATTCTTCTTTGGAAAGGAACTTAATAACGTCTGCCAATGGCTGCATGAGACCAAAAGGTCCCACTCGATTTGGCCCCACACGTCCTTGCATCCAACTCGCTCCACGGCGCTCAAACCAGATAATAAATGGCAAAACTCCTAAACATACTCCCAGTACTAAAAGAACTTTTGCAACCATCTGGATCAAATCAAACATTTCCATATTCACCAACTCAGTTTAAAGACTTTAAGACATCGGCCACTTGGTGAGCACTAAGTGCTGAACCACGGTGAGTGATGGCAGGGTGGAACTTCTGAACGATACCGTCAGCATTTTTATAACTTCCGGCCTTCTCAATGGTCGCAAGCCCTGGGATGACGGCCAGTACGTTCTGACTTGGAAAGTTTTTCACTTCATCAATGGTCCATACTCCCCAAAGAATAACTTTTTGATTAGCTTTCATTTTAGGTATTCCTGCACGGCCATTTCGGAAAAAAATCACCACATCAGAAGTCACTTCCCCATTTTTTAGGGCCAAGAGACCTTGCTCCTCAACACCACGAGTATTGGGAGTTTTATCTGTCATGCGAAGCATGTGATCGAGTTTTTTATCTTCTGCCAAAGATGAAATAAAACCATTGTGATAAGAAACATTCATGCTCTTACCAAAGAGGGCCGGAACTTTATCTTTTAATAAAGCCGCCTCTTCACGAGTGGCATCAGTCCCGACCACAAGTTCAACACTTGAAGCTTCACGAACATGTTTTTTAATATCAGTTAAAAGAGTTTCAAAACTTGTTGCATGAAATTCACCCTCATGTTTCATAAGGGGGGCAATAACACGCATAGGGTTCATGAAATCGTTGTATGAGGTACGCCCTTCATCACACATCCAGTGACCATTTACCATCTCGTTAAAAATAGGAATATAACGGTAAACAATATCTGCATCTGAATGAACTTCAATATTACAACCTTTAGAACAACGGTCACAAACAGAAGCTTTTTTTGTTAAAAACCAAGAACGTTTTTTGAAACGAAAATCATTCATCGTTAAAGCACCAACAGGACAGAAGTCTGTTAGGCAGCCTTGATAATCATTTGTAAGACCCTTTTCAGGATCAGTGGCCTCAAGCTCTTTGTGCCATCCACGGTTAACCATCACAAGATCATTGGTCTTAGTAACATCATCTGTGAAACGAACACAACGCTCACAATGAACACAACGGTTCATGTTAAGTGTAATTTTGTCTGAAAGTTTTTTCGTCGTAGCGTCTACGTAAACTCGTTTTTCTTCTTTAAAGTTAGATTTCGAAGGACCATATTCAAAATTATAATCTTGGAGATCACACTCGCCTGCTTTATCGCAAACCGGGCAATCAAGTGGGTGATTTGTTAACAGAAAGTCCATGACCCCAGTTCGTGATTTTAAAACTTTTTCAGAACGTGTATGCACCACCATGCCATCAGCAGCTGGAGTTGAACATGAAGTCATAAGCTTTGGAGCTTTTTCCACTTCAACTGTACACATACGGCAAGTTCCCGCGATCGGCATTCCTGGATGGTAACAGTAACGGGGAATTTCCTCGTGAACTTTCATTCTTTCTGCCACCTGCATGATCGTATCACCTGGCCTAAACTCGTAAGTTTTTCCATCGATCGTCACTTTCGGTAAAGGCTTAACGTCAGGATTTGCATCTGAATGAACAGGTTTCTTATCAGAAGTATAATTCAGATCAAGCTTAGGCTTTTTAATTTCGATTTCTAGATTATTAGACATGAGCACCTACAAGTTTATGAGAAACGGATTCTTGTCTGCCCATTCCTAAAAGACCGCCTTTATGAATCAGTTCTTCGAACTCTTCACGAAATTTACGGACTGAAGAAAGGGCCGGACCAGTAACGGCATCGGCGAAAGCACAAATAGTTTGTCCGGCCATGTTGCCACAAATCTTAGCAATGTAATCGAGGTCATCTTGTGTACCTCCTCCATCTAAAATTCTTTTAAACATACGGGCCAACCAGTGAGATCCCTCTCGACATTGAGAACACTGACCACAAGATTCATGCTCGTAGAATTTTAATAGAGTATAAGTTGCTTCAACTATATTAACGGTGTCATTGAGGACAATCACCCCACCAGATCCGGCCATTGTGCCTGCTTTAGCAAGAGAATCGTAGTCAGTCAGAACAGTACATTCATCTGCACGAAGCATAGGAGCTGAAGCTCCTCCAGGAATAACGGCTTTAAGTTTTCCACCTTTCACTCCACCAGCGATTTCGATGATGTCATTAATTGAAAGGTTCATGGGAAGTTCATATACGGCTGGCCTATTCACGTGACCAGAAACACCAATCAAGCGTGTTCCACCAGAGCGTTCTGTTCCCATTTTGGCATATTTTTCCCAACCCTTAACAAGGATATAAGGAACAGCTGCAAATGTTTCAACGTTATTTACACAAGAAGGCATGCCGTAGGCACCCACTTGAGCGGGGAATGGTGGCTTAAGACGTGGCTCACCACGCTTACCCTCTAGAGAGTTAAGAAGAGCTGTTTCTTCTCCACAAATATAGGCACCAGCTCCTTTATAAACCACAAGATCAAAATCAAATCCTGAGCCCAAAATATTTTTCCCTAAAAACCCTTTTGCATAAGCGTCGTCGATCGCTTTTTGCATCAAACGAGTCTCCTTAAACCACTCTCCACGTACGTAGATAAATCCCTTATTTGAAGCAATCGCATGGCCTGCGATAATCATTCCTTCAATCATTCTATGTGGCGTTTTTGTAAAGATCAGGCGATCTTTAAATGTCCCAGGCTCTCCCTCATCAGCATTACAAACAAGATACTTTGGTTTTAAATTTCCATTCGCATCCACAGGATTTGCAGGCATAAAAGACCATTTCATCCCTGTAGGAAACCCTGCTCCGCCTCGACCCCGAAGATTAGATTTTTTTACTTCATCAATGACTTCAGCAGGCTTCATCTTAAGCGCTTTCTCAAGTCCTTTGTAGCCATTCTCATTTGTTATATAAAAATCAAGAGTCTCACATCCTGGCCTCTGCACATTCGGAGTAATGACAGGTTCAAAATGTTCGTTATTATACATCATGGCCATACTCCATCCTGTCGAGTGCTCTTGCCGACAGTCTTATTGGTAGCCACATCTTTTTCGGCTTGATTGATAAGTTCAACCAACTGAGCTTCAGTGACATTTTCGTAATAATCTTCATTCATCATGATTGCAGGTGCTGTTCCACAAGACGCGAGACACTCCACTTGAGTAAGAGTAAAACAACTATCTTTGGTCGTTTGCCCCGCATGCACACCTAATCTTTTTTCTGCACAACTTACAAGCTTATCAGCTCCATTCAACCAGCATGAGATATTGGTACAAATCTGAACGTCAACTTTACCTTGAGGATGAAGTTTAAACATGGTGTAGAAGCTTGCCACTTCTCTAACCTTAGAAAGCGGGAGATTTAAAAACTCTCCAGCTTCTTTCATGGCATCCAATGATACCCAGCCATGATCATTTTGAATTTCATGCAAAAGTGGAATCAATAACGCTTGCTCAGTCGGAAACTGATGGCGAATGCCATTGATCGTTTTTTTAATTTTTTCAGATAATGCCATATATATCTCTCTCTTAATTAACGGTCTAGTTCACCGGCGATGATGTTCACACTTCCTAAATGAGCAATAACATCAGGGATCTTCCCGCCTTTAATCGTTGCTTCAAAGGCCTGGAACATCATAAATGATGGAGACTTCACCCGCATTCTCCATGCCTTGGGTCCGCCACGACTTACGATATAAAAACCAATCTCACCATTTGGACCTTCAGTCGCAGTGAAACACTCACCTTTGGGTACATCAATTCCTTCCATGAAGATTTTAAAATGATGGATCAAAACTTCCATTTTGGTATAAACATCAATTTTATCTGGAATACGAACGCGTTTGTCTTCAACCCAAAGTGGGCCCGAAGGAATACGTTTATTACATTGTTTAAGAATACGAACAGACTGACGCATTTCTTCCATACGAACAAGGTATCTTTCATAGACATCGCCGTTTGAACCAACAACCACATCAAAATCTAAATCAGGATAGAAATAATAAGGACGATCACGGCGTAAATCCATGTCAATTCCTGATGCTCTGAGAGATGGCCCAGTGATTGAGTACTGAAGAGCATCAGCTTTAGAAATGATACCGACATTTTTTGTGCGATCGATCCAAATACGATTTGAGTTTAAAAGCCCCTCGATCTCATCAATAGTCTTAGGGAATTCTTCGCAGAATTTCCAAAGTCTTTCTGTAAAATTATCTGGTAGATCATAACTCATTCCACCGATACGAGCATAAGTTGTTGTGAGTCTCATCCCGCACATTGATTCAATCATCGTATAAGCTTCTTCTCTCCAATGGATAAGGTAGAAAAAAGCTGTCATCGCCCCGATATCAAGAGCATTGGCGGCCACACATACAATGTGATCTATGATTCGAGATAGTTCCATACAAATCGTACGGATCCACATACAGCGCTCAGTGACAGACAAGTTAAAAAGATTTTCAACAGTCATAGCATAAGTGATGTTGTTATTAAGAGCAGAACAGTAGTTTAAACGATCAGTGTAAACCATCCACTGGTGATAGGTTTTATCTTCGCCCAACTTTTCAATCCCACGGTGAAGATAGCCAATTTCGCATGCAGCGTCTTCAATGGTTTCTCCGTTCACACGACACATGACACGTAGAGTTCCATGAGTAGCAGGATGGGCAGGACCAATGTTGATCAGGACGTTTGGGTTATAAAGATCAGTTAGACCTTCATCTTTAGTATTGATGCTCATTTTTTATCCCCATTTTCTGTCACGTGAGTGTCCACCTTGAGTGGATTTGCCCCTAAATGAAATGGAATATTATTACTGAATGGTTCTCTTCTTTTGATCGGATACTCTTTACGTAGAGGAAAACCTGTAAACCGCTCATCCATCATGATTCTTCGAAGATTCGGATGACCCTGAAACTTAATCCCATACATGTCAAAAACTTCACGCTCAAGCCAGTTCGCGGCTTTAAATACATCTGAAATTGTCATGGCTTCTTGGTCTATATCAATAAGAGTCTTTATGCGAATACGAGTATGAAGCTCAATTGAAGTTACATTATAAACGAGTACAAATCTTTTATCGCCGTCTTCTTTATCTTCATTATCATAAGCGGTCACATCGGAGAGGTAATCTACCTTAAGATGAGGATCAATCATGAATGATTTAAGAAGAAGTTTCGCATCGGCCGGATTTTTGGCCCAAATGATAGGCTCTTCTAATTTATCCAACTCAACTTTACGATCTTGACCATATTTTTCAGTTAAACGTGCTGTTACTTTTCCTTGGGTCTCAATGAACTTGGCCCCAGGAGAAAAGGTATTGGTTCTTGTTATCATACTTTCTGCTCCCGCTTAGCTTCCTGTTCTTTTACGTATTCAGGAGTGATAGTGAAGTCAGCTTTAATCTGATAAAGATCCTTACGGTAAGTCATCGCATTCATCGCATCTTCAGGAGTCGGACGCTCAGCGGGCATTCTTTCTATTCTATTATCTATTTTATTTTGAAGGTGCATAACAGCGTGAATAAGTCCCTCGGGAATTGGTGGGCAACCAGGAACGTAAACATCTACTGGCATAATTTCGTCAATTCCCTGAAGCACTGAATACGTATCAAAAATACCACCAGATGATGAACATGCACCCATCGCGATAACCCATTTAGGCTCAAGCATTTGATCATAAATAGTACGAAGAACTGGAGCCATCTTCGTTGTGATCGTTCCAGCAACAATCAGCATATCTGCCTGACGAGGAGAGAAACGCACAACCTCTGCACCAAAACGGGCCAAATCGTAAGTACTAGAAATTGTCGACATCATTTCGATTCCACAACATGAAGTACCAAAAGTCATAGGCCACAGAGAATTTTTCTGGGCCCATTTAACCGCATCACTTAAAAGTGTCGGAAAGAAAAAAGAACTTCCATCTTTAGACATAAATTACTCCTAATCCCAGCTCAAAGCACCACGTAGACGAAGATATAAATATCCACCTAAGAGGAGCATGAAGAATAAACCCATTTCCAAAAGGATGAGTGGGCCAGATTTTAAATACGTTTGATAAACTAGGGTCCATGGATACATAAAAACGACTTCGACGTCGAAAATAAGAAAGACAATACCTACTAAATAATAACGAACAGAAAACTGCTGATGAGCGTTACCTTCGTACTCCACACCACATTCATAAGTGTCATACTTTTTACGTGTGGCCTCACGGGGCACTCTTCCTAAAATTTTATTAATAACCACTAAAACCGCAGCAATAATGACGGCTATCGTGATCATGATTAAAATTGCCAAATAATTTAACGACCCTTCAATAGGAAGTTCCATAAACGCCCTCAGATAAAAATGTGACTAAAATTTATCACTGGCAAAAGACAAACTCAAATCTTTACGCAAGAAAACTGATACTGTTTGGTAGACCGAACAGGTTTTCATTTTGATCTGGCAAAATTTTTGAACATCCTTTACTCTAAATCATGCCAGAAAACGACTCTCTTCTCCTTTTTGAAGGTTCTTACTTTTATTTTCAAAAAGAGAGTAATTACTCTCAAGAAAATTTCCAACTCATCCAGGCCAAAGACCAAGAGAGTTACTGGATTCGTTCTGAAATTTTGTCCCGCATTGAAACAGGCGAATTTTTAAAAATAAAAGTTCATTATGATTTGAATAATCACTTCATTCCGAACCATGTTAAAATTGAGAAATCTATTGGTAATAAATATGCTTGCGAAACCTTTGCAATGGACTTAACTAGTCAAGAATTGCATTACACTTTTTTAGACTCAAATCAGCAACTTCATGAATACAAAAGGCCAATCAGTTCTAAGCACTTCGTCTCTTCTCCAGCATTCGCCACTTCTGTGACATTTCTTTTATCTAAGAAATTAGACGCGTTGGGCAGGACCCCCATCGTTTTGGTGAGTTCAACTAATGACTGGACTTATGAAGGCCCTCCTACAGAAAAAGTCATTTATGCAGAAATGAAGACACGTGAAATGCAAGATTTTAAAATCAATAACAGTACACTGATGGCCAGTCATCTTTGTTTATATGAATTTGATTCTTCCCATACCATTGTAGAGCAACCCGTTAATATTTATATTAGTAAACATTTTTCGCTGCCCTACCAGATGACCCAAGGCGATCAAAAAATTGTCATTAAAAATCTCAAAAAACACACTATAGATTAAAATAGTTTGTGATTTTCTCGCAGGCCTCTTTTAATGGGACCGAAATGATTTGATAAGGCTCCATGAGTTTTTGGAAAGTTCTGAGTGTTCCACCCTTCCATCTTTTGACTCTGTTATCTACGACTAAAATCGCTCCATGGTCATTTTCGGAACGAAGAAGACGTCCAAATTTTTGATGAAGTGATCTTGTACGATGAGCAAGAAAATAATCATTAAACTCATTTCCAAATTTAAATTCAAAAAAATCTCGACGTTTTTGTATAACTAAGTCTTGTCTTACATCAGGAATCTTATCCACCACGATGAACTGAAGTTTTTCTCCCGGTATATCGATTCCTTCTCCAAAACTCTCCATACCAATGAGGATGCCGCTGGCCTCTCGCTTAAATTCTTCCACAACGTTTTTTCCCAGCCCCTGAACAAATACAGGAATTTTTCCTTCAAATTCTTTTAGGAGTAGATCCACTGCGATTTCAAAACGCAAACGTGAGGAAAAAAGCATCAATGTTCGGCCTCCAAGCTTGGAGATCACAGGACTGACTTCTTTTAAAAGATCCGGCACAAAAAGGGGATCGGAAATATTACGCGTATCTGAGCAAAGATACACTTGAGATTTATTTTTATAATCATAAACAGCATCTAAAAACAAACCGGCCTTAAAACGTTTATCAGGAGCAAGATAAGTATATCCTGTCATCCACTCCACTCCTTGAACTCCCGAATCACCAGAAGCATTACCTAATGTTGCAGAAGTAAAAACAACCGAAGAACTCATTTGAAGAAGTTCATCATGAATCTTTTTACCCACATCAATTGGTGAAGACTCCAACGTGTAACTTTCATTTTCTGAAAATTTTAAAATCGTTGACCAGTCCTGAGGCATTTCTAGGTAATGTTTAAAAGCACTACAGAGTTTTTCTAGCACTCCGTAATTTGTTTCAAACACTGCCCAGGCCTTAAGTTTGTTTGTTTCATTCTGAAAGTCTTTGCTCTCCCAACGAGACATGAAAGGCATATAAAGTTCATACAGATTACTTAGGATAAAATGTAAACTTTCCGCATGATTTAAAATGGCTGCGGCCAGTGGATCTTTAAGTTCCCCTTTTTTGGGAAAAGGCAGCTCATTAGAATAGGCAGGGCTATAATTAGGCAATTTTTTAAAATAAGACTCAATAACTGTTGGTAAACTTTCATAATGATCACGCATCATCTTTAAATTAAACTGAGTTTGTTCTCTCAATTTCATGATGGTGTCCTCAACCTTAAATTCATCTTCCACATGAGAGAGCAAATAAATGAGGGCCCCCATCCCTTGGGGCATATTTTTTAAAAATGACTCAAGATTTTTATGGGCAACTTCAATACTATAAGCTTTAGTCGCCTCATTTTCTAATCTATGGGCCTCATCCACGACGATATATTGAGGTCGTGGAAGACTACGTGGCCAGTTAAGCATAAGCGCATGGTTACCGATGATGAGTTGAGCCTCTTTGGCCTCTCGAAGTCCTTGGATATAACTGCACTCATTTACAAAAGGACAACTCTGTCCTACACAGGCCTTATAATCCACGGCCAGATTACTTTCCTTTTCGGCAAGTTCTGGGAAGATCTTTTTAAGCACATAGGGAATTTGCTCACGCGTGAGTTTTTTGTCATAACTATTGCGTGAGTTATGGAAAAAGAACATTTCAAAATATGCTTTCGTAAAAACTTCAGGAAAAGGAGTTAAAAAAGCTGCTTCCTCATTTTCTTCACGAAATAAAAACTCACACAGATGGTTATTGGAGCCAACAAGTCGTATGACTTTGGCCGTATCATTGAGATTAAGAAGAGCAAGCATGTGAGGCACATCTTTAGCAAGGGCCTGATCCTGCAATGTTTTAGTACCTGTGGCTATCAAACATGTTTCTTTTTCTGCCAGTGAAAAAAGCATAGATGGCAAAAGATAACCCATGGTTTTACCAGTGCCTGTTGGTGCTTGGATAAGAGCATGAATCTTATTTTTAAAAGCTTGTCCCACTCTCTTTGAAAGTTCTTCTTGGGCACCTCGGTGTTTGTAATATGGAAGAAGGTGATTAATTTTTTCTTCAGAGCGTAGGATATTTTCAATGTTCGTGCCTGAAAACTCCTTACTAAATCCCAAGTCTTTTATTTCCGGCGCAGCTTCTTTTCTAAAGGAATCACGGTATTTTTTTACTGTCGTTAATAATGGAAAATCTATTTCAATGGCCAGTTCTTCTAATTCGTGTGACTCGAGCCCAAAAAATGAGCGGTACCAAAACTCGGCCGGAAACTCTGAAAAAACATCAAAGAGCTTAAGCCTTGCTTCTTGATCTTGATGAGTCAGATAAGTTGCCATGATGAGTGTTTTTAATAGATCCCGCGAATCGGCCAAACCTCGGTGTTCTTCTTTTTCAGCTATACCCAAACGATTAATAAAATGTTCTAAATTAAGAGTTGAAGATTCGGGAAAAAGCAGGGCCAGATACAACATGGAATCATGATAACTTTCTCTGCCTTCGGTCTGAGTAATGCGATCAAAATATTTCTTGAGAAAACTCTCTTCAAAGTTTGAATTATGCGCCAGGAGGGCATGACTTTCTAAAGATAAAAGATCTGGTTCAACATGTGACCACAGTGGAGCTTTGCTCAAATGCTCATTGGTTATACCAGTAAGTTTGCTAATAAAAGAAGAGACTGAATGTTCTGGTCTCACGAGTGAAGTAAAAGAGCGCACAAGTTTTGTGCCTTCGAATTGTAAAAATCCAAGGTCAATGATCTCATCAGTGCCAGGATGTATACCTGTTGTTTCAATATCTATAACGGCCCAATTACCCAGACCCATACGTAACCTTTTGTGCAAAGTGACATCAACGGACCCTACGATAAATTAATAGGCAGACTTTCGTCAATTATGCTAGCTTGCATTAAATCAGATTTTTCAAATGAGGATAAATGGAAGCAAAATTGATGCAGCTTCAATCATTTTGCATTTTGCTTTTGATGGTGTTGGGAATAATCGTGCGCCGTCGTCGGAAAGCACATGTGAGAATAATGACCGTTGCCATGATGTGGGATGTAATCCTCATTTTGCAAATTGAACTAAGTCGTTCAGCTATTTTAACTGCTACGAAAGCTCTCTCAAATCCCTTAATCCTCAATATCCATATTTCAATCGCGGTTTCCACAGTCATCCTTTATGGATTTATGATTTATACAGGAAAAAAAATGCTGGCCGGTGAAGTTAGTATCCGTTCCAAACACCGCATTTTAGGCTATTCTACTTTTTTCATGAGAGTTTTTACTTTCATCACTAGTTTTTGGGCCGTCGTGCCAAAGGAATGATCATGGGATCAGATTTTGAATTCGTTGAAACAATCATTAAAAACGGTCTGCCGGATGCTGAAGTTATGGTAGACGACATGACCGGTACAAGAGATCATTTGGCCATAACGGTTATAAGTGATGCCTTTAAAGGCAAGATGCTTTTTGAGCAGCATCAAATGCTCATGACACTTTTAAAAGAAGAACTTAAAAATCGCATTCATGCAGTTAAACTTCAAACTTATACTAAAGAAAAGTTTGCTGAGATCAACAAAGGATAATTTATGTCAAATTCATTCAATGTCATTAATAACAATATTCAAGAAATTGAAGCCGATAAAAACCTCGAGCTTCAGGGACAAATCGAAAATCTTCTTAAAAGTTCCAAGGTTGTTCTTTTCATGAAAGGTAATGCTGACATGCCTCAATGTGGATTTTCTGCCAATTCGGTAGCTATCCTCAAACATTTAGGAGTCTCATTTAATACTTTTAATATCCTCAATGACCCAGAGATTAGACAAGGACTTAAAGATTTTTCTAATTGGCCCACTTATCCTCAGCTTTATACTAATGGTAAACTGATCGGCGGTAATGATATCATCACAGAGATGTATAAATCTGGTGAATTACAGGAATACCTTAAGAACAACTAAAATTTGGTGAGCATGAAAAGAGTTATTGGCAAAATCAATCCGGAAGATCGTCAAGTAACAATATGGGGAGCTGGCTTTTCAGGTCTGACTCTAGGCCATTACCTCAAAAATCAAGGCTACAAAGTCACGATTCTTGAACGTTCAAATAAGGTAGGCGGTAAAATTCAAACCAAAAAGACTTCAGGTGGTTTGATCGAAAAGGGCGCCCATGCACTTTACCTCAACTCTGATGGCTTAGAACTTTTAAAAGAATTAAAACTTGAGCCAATCGCTGCCAATAAAAAGATTAAACGACTTCTCATGATCAACGGTAAGCCTCGCCGCCCTTTTCAAGCGGCCTTACTCTCAAAGATTGCTTTCAATGCTTATAAAAAGCCACCTCTTATCTCTGATGGTTTAACAGTTGCTGAATTTTTTAAGCCTCTTATGGGAATTGATAATGTTCAGAACTACATGTCACCTATCCTAAGTGGTATTTATGCTGCTCCATCTGAAAGACTACACTTCAGAACGGTTTTTCATCAGGTAGGAACAAAGGCACAATTTGATTCTTATTGGGACTTCATCAGAATGATGCTCAAAGATGGGAAGGCCCAGCCAAAACTTGAAGTCACTGGCTCTGTAACTTTTGAAGGTGGCATGCAAACACTTATCAATGGCCTAGCAGAAACTTTAAAAGGTGACATTAAACTTAACTATAAAGAGCCTTTTAAGATGAAAGGCAACACCATCATCTGCACTGATGCTCTAAGTGCTTCGGATCTGATAAAAGATGCACGTCCTGATATCAGTTCTGAATTGGCCCGTATTCGTTATCAAGAACTCACTTCAGTAACTCTTTTTATGAAAAGAGAAATTAAATCTCTACAGAAATCTTTTGGTGTCCTGATCCCTCTTGATTCTGGTTACAACTCAATTGGTATCATTAATAATAAGGCAGTATTTCCTACAAATAATGAAAACATCCTTTCATATACCCTTATCGCTCGCAAAAAACTAAGCAATGAAGACATTCTAGCAGATCTTAATCGTTTAAGTGATGGCTTCGTTCTGGATGACATTGATCATATAGATAACACACATTGGGATAAGGCCTTGCCCATCTATGACCTGCAACTCTACCTCAGTGTAAAAAAACTCCATCAGCTTTCTCAGAAAGAAGAAAACTTGGCCATTTTTGGAAATTATGTTGCTGGTATCAGTCTTAGAGAGATGATTAGTGCTGCCAAAAGTTTTGCAGCTGAACCACAAAAGTACTCATGATTTATTTAAGTTTCATATCTTTTACATTGAGATAGGCATTCATTCGTCCATGTCCGTCTGAAATAAACTCTGCATCTTCAAGACCCATACCCTGAACTTTTTCCGGTAATGGGATAACTAGAAGATCAGTGTTTTTAAAATGAAACAATTTATTACGGATAATTTCTGCCACTTTATACTTAAACATCCCTAAAGCATCAATCATGCTATAGGCATCGATTTCAGGTATTCCCCTTAATAAGGTTTCATCTGATAGATCCACATCAACCATTCTTACAATCAGAACGTCTTCACCTGTTTCATTTTTCTCAACTCGTAATGAAGCCTTCATCACTAAAGAAAACCGAACGTGAGAGAAAGTTAACAACATTTTTTCAAACCATTCGTTTTTATAAATCACATCTATGTTTATCGTGGCCGTTCCTCCTTTCTCATCTAGCCTTGCCCTTACTTTATTATACCCATCACTCTTGAGTTTTCAGGTTCCCAGCACTTCAAAATTATCGGTTAAGAGCGTGGCAAGTTCAGTACGATACTTTCGAATATAACGAAAAAAGTTAGTACAGGCATTTTCAAAATCG
>Ga0247844_1000657_pt1 | contig 71579 bp, 61 predicted proteins | sample LaCtaG_FD_192421 | JGI IMG/M metagenome (GOLD analysis project Ga0247844, IMG submission 192421) | Freshwater microbial communities from meromictic Lake La Cruz, Castile-La Mancha, Spain - LaCruzMarch201714.5m_1 | ecosystem: Environmental > Aquatic > Freshwater > Lake | place: Spain: Castile-La... | reverse complement strand
GTCAACATCTACTTCCATGCCGGCGCTCTCGAGGAAGGCCAATTCTACACCGGCGGCTTCTTCACCGACGAGGACATCGACTTCCTCGGCCTCATCGACGGAGCCGCATTCCACTTCTATCTCCAGGACGCCGCCGGAACCGTCGCCTACGGAGGCCAAACCTACTCCCCGCTCGGCAACGGGCTCGCCATCCAGTTGGCCACCCTCAGCCAAACCGCCGCCTTCGCCGACGGCCCGATCAACGGCCGCGGCCTGCAACTGGAAGTCATCCCCGAGCCCTCCACCTGGGCCCTCCTCGCCCTGGCCGCCGCCCTCCTGACCCTTCTCGCCAAGAAAAGCAAAGAAGGGGGCACGGCCGTCCCGGCCGTGAAAGACACTGGCAAAGCAACCTCACAGGTGAGGAACCCCAAGGTCCCCGAGACCTGGCGCTGCCGCGCCCCGTTTCGATGATGTTTCTCGAATGCCAAGCCGCCTCATCTTCTCCGCGACCCTGATCGCCGCCCTCGCCGTCGGCGCTTGGTTTTTCTTCCGTGTGCAACGCCCGGTCGAAAAGCCCGACTCCGCCAGTCGAGAAACCCTCGAAAAATCCTTCCCGCCCGAACTCGTCTTCCGCCGCGCCTTCTGGCGCCGCCCGGCCCCCGAGGACCGAATCCTCCACGCTTCCCGGCGCGAGTGGTCCGATGCCCAAGGCGTCACGCGCTGGCAGGCGTTCCTCGCTGTGGAACCCGGCCCCACCCTCCGCGAATGGCTTGCCACAAACCCGTTCTCGCTGGCCACCGTTCCATCCCTCGCTCGCGAGATTCCCAACCCTCCCGAATGGTTTCCAAAAAAGCTCGACGGATTCACCATCCATCAATCCCCGATTGGCAACATGGTCATCCTGACCGCCCCCGGCGGGTCGCCGGTCTACTTCACCGACCACGGCAAAGGCTTCGCCCGCCCCGCCGAAACGCCGGTCCCCGCGCAGCCTTCTCCCATGCCCTCAAACCGCCTCCCCAACGCTCCTCCGCCGATCCCCGGCGAGTAGTATCAAAAAAGATTTTCTCACAACGCCACAACCAATGAAGGCGTCGCGGTAGGCGCACTTCCACGCCGCCGAACCAAACAGCGCGCAGGCGGCCGGACGCCCGAACCGGTCGCGCAAAGGTAACGGATGTTTTCCCCGACGCTGTTGCACGCTCCGAGATAATGCTCATGCGCCAGCAGACCTTGGACGAGCCGCGCATCGGGCATGCCAGCGGATCCCCGGTCTGACGCCCCTCTCCGTGCTGGAGGCCGTCGGTCGGGGTGCCTCGAAGACCTCCGAGATCGCCGCACGGCTCGGAACAGCGCAAACGAATCTCGGGCGCACGCTGCAACAACGCCTCGACGCGTCCCTGCTCTACGGGATTTGCGAAACGATGAACGGCAATTGGGCGTCGATCCTCATGTCCGGCGCCCTCTCAAACACCACCGCCACAGCATCCCTCGCCCTCACGCTCTTCTGGGGCGCTGTCACCGGCGGGCGCTTGCTTTTCGCCTCGATCGACCGGTGGATGCCCGAACGAATTGTTTTCAAAATCCTCCCCGCCGTCATTTGCATCGCATTCCTCCTCGTTCCGCTCATTCCTACAGGGAGCCCGCTGCCCGGCCTCGCCGTTTTCGCGCTCGCCGGCCTGGGATGCTCCGCCATGCTGCCTCTCATCATCAGCTTCGGCCAAAAACGCATGCCCGCCATCGCCCCCCCGGTCGCCGGATTGCTCATAGCGATCTACCAACTCGGCTACGGCGTCGCCGCCTTCGGCGTTGGCCCGCTGGAGAGCATGGCATCGCTTTCCCTCAATCACATCTTCGCCGCCACCGCAGTCCCCGCCATAGGTCTCGTGATTCTTGCCGCGGTGCTGAGTAGGAAAAATTGAGCGACTGGGAATGGGGCGGCTTCGCCGCAAAAATGGGACGGCTCGGCGATCCATCCCTACCAATCGTTTTCGATGGGCGCTGCCGCGCCGCCCGCCTTTTCGGCTCCCGAGAATTTCTTTTTCTCACATTTGGGCGTTTCCAAGGACGGTTTGTATTGGATTCGGTGCGGCAATTATGTTGGAGACTCATCTGCACCATTTGTTTACATCGGAACTGGGTTGGTTTTGTCGTTAAGAGCCAGCGAAATCCGGCGTGACGGAGGAATCTCCCATTGACTTGGTCAGAAGTTGACTAACACTACGGCTATGACCGTGACGATTTACCAAGCCAAGACCCATCTTTCGCGAATTCTGCAACGAGTCGAGCAGGGTGAAGAGGTGGTGGTGTGCCGTGGCAAGCAAGCGATCGCCAGGATTGTTCCTACCGACTCAGCCAAACCCAAACGCCCGAAAGTCGGGGTGCCTACTTCGCCGCGATTTGAAATTCCGCCCGATGCCTTTGCGCCGCTGGGAGCCGGGGAACTCAAAGAGTGGGGGCTGGAATGACGCTGCTGCTGGATACCTGTGCCTTCATCTGGTTGACGAGCGCGCCCGAGTTGTTGGGGATGAAGGCGGTCAAGTTTCTGGATGACCCATCTAATGATCGGGTGCTGAGCCTGGCCTCGGTGTGGGAGATCACGCTCAAGCACCACACGGGCAAGCTGCCGTTGCCATCGCAGCCGGAGGTTTGGATCGAGGAGCAGTTGCGGTTGCAGGATATCGAGGTTCTGCCACTCCAAAGAGTGGTGCTTTATCGCTCGGGAAGCCTGCCACCGATCCACAAGGATCCATTTGACCGGGTGATTGCCGCCGAAGCTTTGCATCGCGATTTGCGACTGCTTTCCCCGGACGAACCCTTTGCAAAGTATGGTTGTGCCGTCCTCTGGTGAGTTTTCGTCATCGGGGCTTCTCAGCAAAAGGTTTTGGAACATCGGCAAAAAATCACGAACTCGAGTGGGTTGAATTTTTTGTCATGAGATTGTTCTCCTGCGGCGATTGACTTCCCACCACAAATCACCCATCACCACCCCATGCCTACAGACCCCGAATCCCTCCGCATCCAAGCCCGTGACACCGGTGCGGAAGATTGGCTCCTGTGGGGGCCCTACCTGAGCGACCGCCAGTGGGGAACCGTGCGCGAGGACTATTCGGCGGATGGAGACGCCTGGACATCTTTTCCCTTCGAGCAGGCCCGCTCCAGAGCCTACCGCTGGGGTGAGGACGGTTTGCTTGGCATCTCGGATCAAAATGGACTCCTCTGCTTTGCCGCCGCGTTTTGGAACGGCAAGGATTCCATCCTCAAGGAGCGGGCCTTTGGTTTGTCGAACCCTCAAGGCAACCACGGAGAGGACATCAAGGACTACTACTACCATCTCGCCAACACGCCCACCCACTCGTTTATGCAAGGGCTCTACAAGTATCCCCAGCAGCAGTTCCCCTACGAGCAGGTCATCGCGGAAAACGCCCGCCGCTCGCGCCTGGAGCAGGAATACGAACTTGTGGATACCGGAATTTTCGATGAGAGCCGCTACTTTGACATCTTCGTCGAGTATGCCAAAGCCGGGCCTGACGACATCGCGATCCGCCTGCGCATCATCAATCGCGGTCCGGAGGCAGCCCCCCTCACCGTTGCCCCCACACTCTGGTTCCGCAATACTTGGTCGTGGGATCTCGAACCCGCAGGCAAACCCGAGATGCACCTCTTGCCAGGCGTCCAGGCCCTCGTCGCCCATTGCGCGGATCTGCCAGAATACCACCTCTACGCCGAAGGGCATCCCGAGTGGATTTTCACCGAAAACGAGACCAACGCCCAACGCCTCTACAACGCACAAAACCGCACCGCCCATGTCAAGGATGCCTTCCACGATTATCTGGTCAACGGCCTCTCGGACGCCATCAATCCCGCAAAAATCGGGACGAAGTCCGCTGCTGTTTATCGGCACACGCTTGCCCCCGGCGAGGAATGGATCGTCCGACTAAGACTGTGCCGCCCTCCCAAGCCCCAGCCGTTCACACAGGCGTTCGACACCCTTTTCAAGGATCGCGAAAAGGAACACCTCGACCACTTCGAATCACTCTGCCCAGGCATGCCCGAGGAACTCTCTCACGTCATGCGCAGCGCCACAGCGGGCCTCCTCTGGAGCAAGAAATTCTATCACTATGCAGTCAGCCGCTGGCTGAAAGGGGATCCCACCATGCCGCCACCTCCTGCCTCCCGCTGGAACGGCCGCAATGTTTTCTGGAAGGAGCTTTTTGCGAAGGACATCATTTCCATGCCAGACTGCTGGGAGTATCCCTACTTTTGCGCGTGGGACCTCATGTTCCAATCCGTCGCCTTCGCTGTATGCGACCCGGCAACGGCGAAACGCCAGAACATGCTCCTGCAGGGCGAGCGCTACACATCGCCGAGCGCGCAACAACCCGCCTACGAGTGGGCCCTCTCGGATGCCAACCCTCCGATTGGAGGTTGGGCGGCGTGGAGGATTTATTCGATCGAACGCGGAGCGAATGGCACAGGCGACCTCGCCTATCTCAAGAAGGCCTTTAACAAGCTTCTCCTCAACTACGGTTGGTGGTCCAATCGCGTGGACCAGACGGGAGACAACGTGTTCGAGGGCGGATTTCTGGGTCTCGACAACATCGGTGTCTTTGACCGTCGGTTCCCGTTGCCCGACGGCTCGCACATCGCTCAGAGCGACGGCACCTCCTGGATGGCCTCCTTTTCCCTGAGCATGCTCAACATCGCGATCGAACTCGCGAAGGAGGAGGCGGAATACGCCGACATCGCCGACAAATTCCTCAACGATTTCATCTACCTCGCATCGGCGGTGAACTCGCCCGGCTCCGGCGGATTCTCGCTCTGGGACGAGGAGGATGGATTTTACTACGACGTGCTGCGTCGTCCCGACGGTTCCTCCGCCTACCTCAAAACCCGCTCCGTTGCTGGCCTCACGCCACTTTTCGCCGTTGAAAGCTTCGATGCGGCGACGGTCAAAAGTTTCCCGATCCTGAGAAAACGCTACGAGTGGTTCGCTCGAAACCGCCCGAATCACCTCGACCATTTGCACCACATCGCCAAACCGTTGGACGGGCGCCTTCTGGTCTCCCTCGTTCCCCCCGCGCGCCTGCGGCGCATTTGCGAGAGGCTCTTCGACGAGTCCGAGTTCCTCTCGCCACATGGCATACGTGCCCTGTCGCGCGTTTATCAAGACCATCCCTACACCTTCACCGAGGGCGAGAAAACCGAGACGATCAGCTACAGCCCGGCTGACAGCCCGGTGGCGATGTTCGGCGGCAACTCGAATTGGCGGGGCCCGGTCTGGATGCCCATGAACTACCTCATCATCGAATCCCTCCAGAAATTCGGCTTCTACTTTGGCGACTCCTTCAAGGTCGAATTCCCCACCGGCAGCGGCGTGGAAATGACGCTCTGGGAGGTTTCCCTCGAACTCGAAAAGCGGCTCACTGGCATCTTCACCCGCGGCGCGGATGGCCGCCGCCCCTTCAATGGCGGCGTCGAGCTTTTCCAAAAAGACCCCCACTGGCGCGACCTCCTTCTCTTCAACGAATACTTCAACGGCGACAACGGGGCCGGAGTCGGAGCCAGCCACCAGACCGGCTGGACCGCCCTCGTGGCCAAGATGGCACGCCAACTCTACACCTTCCAACGCAACATCTGAACCCAACAAGAAAATATGAAACTCAACGGAAAAACAGCCATCGTCACCGGCGGTAACAGCGGCATCGGCCTCGCCATCGTCCTCGAACTCGCCAACCAGGGCGCCAATATCGTCATCGACTATGTCGTCCATCCCGAAACCGCCGAAGCCCTCGAAAAACAGGTCCTCGCCCTCGGCGACAAGGCCATCGCCGTCCAAGCCGACGTGGGCAAAACAGCCGACCTTCAAAAGCTCGTCGATGCCGCTGTGGCGAACTTCGGCCGCCTCGACATCATCGTGAACAACGCGGGCGTTGAGACACGCACCTCCGTTCTCGACACCACCGAGGAACAATACCAACGCGTGCTCGACATCAACCTCAAGAGCGCCTTCTTCGGCACCCAGCTCGCGGCCAAACAAATGATCGCCCAAGGCGGCGGCGGACGCATCATTAACATCACCTCGGTCCACGAGGATTGGCCCATGCCAGGCAACACCGCCTACTGCCTCTCGAAGGGCGGCATGCGCATGCTCACCCGCACAGCCGGCCTCGAACTCGCCCCGCACAATATTCTTGTCACAGCCGTGGGCCCGGGAGCCGTCGCCACTCCCATCAACACCTCCACGATGAAGGATCCCGCACTCCTCAAAAAACTCGACGATGCGATCCCACTCGGGCGCATGGCCCGGCCCGAGGAGATCGCCAGCGTGGTGGCCTTCCTCGCCGGAGACGGAGCCTCCTACCTCACCGCCACCACGATCTTCGCGGACGGCGGCATCATGCACAGCAGCCCCGGGCTTTAAGCCGGAAAAGCCACTTCATCCTCGAGTGCCCTCGATGCCGGGCGGCCGAGTATCCTATCGATGGATTTCTTTTCGACCTCGCCGCCGGTCTTGGGCTGCGACGAGAACGGGTGCCCATTGCCCAACTCTCCCGCTCTTGAATCGCTGAGCCGGAGCGCTATGACGAACGCCCCCAAGACAGGATGAAAATGGTGCCAGAGGGGAGAATCGAACTCCCGACCAAGGGCTTATGAGTCCCCTGCTCTACCGCTGAGCTACCCTGGCATGTGGGTTTTGTGGGTTTCCGCCGCTTTCGCAGACGCTCCGATGATCGCATCGAAGCGTTTGGCGACGGGGTCAGAAACCTACCCAAAAGAAATTTTCCCGCAATATAAAAGTGGGGAGATTCCCGGCGAACCACAGTGAATCGGAAGGGCAGTGAAAAAGGCTCCCGGCGATCAGCCAGCCGACGGGGGCATCCTGTGTTCCAGCGCTGTGGTGCTTTTCCAACAGAGCCTCATTTCAATCGCCCGCGTGATGTATTCCTTGGAAAGCCGGACGGCATCGGAGAGGGGATATCCTCGGGCAAGATGCGTTGCGATGGCGGCGGAAAAAGTGCAACCGGTGCCGTGTGCGTCGATGTTTTTAACAAAGGGTGCGGTGAACATTTCAAAGCCGTCGAGCGTGGCCAAGATGTCGGTGGCCGTTTCGCAACGCAGGTGGCCGCCCTTGAGAAGGAAGGCGCAACCATGCCGGTTCACGAGAAACGCTCCCGCATGCTTCATTTCATCGATGTCCCGACAGGGCATGCCGGACAGGACCCTCAGCTCGTCGAGATTCGGAGTCACGAGTGTGGCGAGGGGAAAAAGCCGTTCGCCGTAGGCGGCGATGGCGGAGGGCTTCAGAAGGGGATCGCCACTGGAGGCCACCATCACGGGATCCACAACCAGCGGGGGACGCCTGCCGACCTCTTCGAGCGAGGCGGCGACAGCGCGAATGATCGCGGTGGAAAAAAGCATTCCGGTTTTAAGAGCTGCGACGGGGAAGGCCTCGAAGCTCAGGCGGATTTGTGCAGCAACAAGGTCCGGTCGCATGGCTTGGATGGCCTCCACGCGCCCCGGCACCTCCGCAACGACACAGGTGATGGCTGTCTGCGCGTAGCCGCCGAGCGCAGTGATGGTCTTGAGATCCGCTTGCGCACCGGCTCCGCAGGAGTTGTCGGAGCCGGCGATGGTAAGAACGACCGGAGGAGTTGTCATTGGTGGCAAAGGCGAGGGCTTTGCACTCGAAGACCGAGCACCCTGCGGCGGCATTGATTCGAGCGGGGGGGACGCCGTGCGGCGACCGCATGGGGAAGGGCTCCGCGCCACCTTCAGCTGAATGTGAGCTTGGTGACTCCGGAGGCGGATGCGGCGTTGAGCACATCCATGACGCGCTCGTGCTTCGTCTTGGGATCAGGTCGCAGAATCACAGGGTCCTTGTCACCAAACTTCGCGATGGTTTCCTTGAGCCAAGCGCGCAGCTCGGGAAGCTCGCGACTGGTGGGCGAGTCGTAGATGCGGTTGTTCATCTGAATTTTGCCGTCGGGCAGGATGTCGATGAGGATCGGCGTGGTGGGCACGGCTCCAGCGGCGCTGGCGGAGCGGCCACTGGGCAGACTGATGTTGAGTTCCTTCTCGATGACCTGTGAACCCGCCGAGGCCATAAAAAACAGGAGTAGAACGAACACCACATCCACCATGGGAGCGATCTGGAAGCCGGGATCTCCGTCTTCGGATACGGCACCGCCTCCCATGGGTTAGGCTTCCCCTCCGTTGGCGTTGTGCTCAGTGGTGTGGCGATGTTTGGTTTGCATGGAAAAAATCAGGAGGGGGCGTTGGCGTCCTTGTCAACCACCGAGAAGGTCACATTGCCGACTCCGGACTCGGCAACAACTTGGAGGACTTGCCTGATGAAGTCGAAGCGCACCTCACGGTCGGCACGAATGAGAACGCGGAGGAGGGGGTTTTTTCCAACCTTGTCCTGAAGAAGGGGCACCATATCGGAGGGGGACCCGAACCCGCGCTGGTCGACCTCGATCGCCGTCGCATCATTCATCGTCGCATATGTGACATTGATGATGACCTGACCCGGATTGTCCTTCGCCTCTTTCGCCTCCTTGGCGATGGGGAGATTGACTTCCTTGTTGGTCTGCAGCACCTCGGTGGAGCTGATCGACATGAAAAAAACGAGGAGCACGAGAAGAATATCGATCATCGGAGCGATTTGGAATTCCGGATCGGGCTCATGGTCCGGCTTGCGGACTTTTTTTTTGGATTTCCGAGATTGAGGGGCGGCGGACATAACGGGTCACGCCCACTCAAGCACAGCTCCGCAGTGTGGGCAAGGGCTCTGGCCCGTGGCAATCGCTCCCGAGCAAACAGGGCAAGTGGTGTCGTTGATGGAAACTTTCTGCGAGAGGCCGGCGGCCATCTGCGATCTGGCTGGTGCGGGTTTGAAATTTTCGCCGATATGAATCCCCAGGAGTTCCTCGAAGGGGATGTCTTCAATAAGGCGATCCAACTTGCTGTCGCAGGCGACGAACATCGCGGTCGAGAGGTTGCGGAAATAGTAGTAGAAAATGAAGGCCGGAATCGCGATGAAGAGGCCGCTCGCCGTGGCCATCAGAACCTCGCCGATGGAGAGGGCAAGGCTGCGGGGATCGGCCACGCCGGAGGATCCGAGAACGGCGAAAGCGCCCATCATTCCAATAACCGTTCCGAGCAACCCGATCATGGGGGCGATGACTCCGATGACCGAGATGTAGCTGATCTTGGTTTTGATGCTTTGAGCTTCGCTCTGGCCGAATTCGATGAGTGCGGACTCGACGGACTCCTTGCCGCGCCCCAAGCGCTCGAGGGCGCCCCGGAGCACGGAGGCGACATACATTTTGTTGGCCTTACAAATTTCCCAAGCCTCTTGGTAGTTGCCGGCGCCGATCGTAGCGGCAAGCGAGTCCAGCAGCGCCTTGGGGGCTAGACTCTCCAACCGGAGGGTCATGTAGAGCTGGATGGTGAACATGACTAGAACCATCGATGTCCCGAGGATACATACCCAGATAAAGACAATGAGCGGACCACCGTGGAGAATGGTCTGCAGGATGCTCATCTGGGCGGGAACCTCCCCTTCCGCCGCGGCGAAGGCCAGGGGGCTTGCGAGCAGCAGGAGGAGAACGGGGAGGAGGCGGTGAAGGCGTGTCGGCAGTGTAATCATAGGAAATGGGAACAGGTTGGTGAGGTGTCTTTCAGGGAACAATTATTTTTTCCTCCTCGAGGGCACTGGCACGTTCGGCGGCCTGCGTGGCGGAGGAGGGATCATTTTTGAAAATTGTGGCTACGAGAAGATAATTTTCAAGGGCCTCGGATTTTTCTCCAGACGCCTCCTGCACCCGCCCCATGAGCACGAGGGCTTGGCTGTGGGAGACGGCCTCGCTGCCGGATGGAAGCATGGTTTTTTTGGCCGCTTCGACGATCGGGACGAGCTTCTGGCGCGCGGTCTCGAAATCCTTCTTCGAGATGGCAAGTCGAGCCAGGAGCAAATCCGAGGAGGCGGCCGAACCGGGGTAGAGTTTTTGAAAATCCGCAAGCGCCGCGTCGGCATCGGCTGTGCGTCCCTCGGCAAGATAAACCTCGGGGAGCAACGAGCAGGCGCGCTCGGCCCAGCCGGTGGGAAGACCTTTGAACTTCTGCACGAGGGGCTCGAGCTTGGCGAGTGTCACGGCGGCGTTGCCATTGAGCCAGGACGCGATGGCGGCCTGGTAGTCGGCGGGCGCGGCCATTTCGACGGATTGGACGTTCGCGAGCGGGATCGCCGTTTCAACCGGGCCAACCTTGAGTCGGATGGCATCGGCGCGCACTGCCGTAACCACACCCTCACGGCGTTGCCCGTCCTTTTGCATGACCACATCTTGGGCATGCGAGGCAGAAATCCCCGCCAGCGCGAGAGCCGCGGAGAACATCAGTGAACGGGGGGTGCTTGCTTTCATCGTGCAAAGCCCCTAAAGCTTTTCGGCTCCTGAAGCAATAATTTCATCTCCTTTTTATGATACAAGTTTTCCGAAAAAACCAGCGCGTCCTCATGCTTGTGGTCGCAATCCTGACAATCGTAGCATTTATTTTTCTCTACAACACAACCCAGCTTGACGAGTTGGCCACCATCCGGAACCCCACCATTTATGGCAAGGCTCTCACGCCGGAGGCTATCGACCGGCAGGTGAAAAACTACCAGCTCACGCTCTCACTGGGGCAGTTCGAGCTTCTCCAAAAACTCGGCGGAACCGCTCCGGACCAAGACCGGGCGCTCACAGAGTTCATTTGGAATCTTCTCGTGCTTCAGCGCCAAGCGCGCGAACTGGGGATCGAGCCGACCGACGACCAAGTCGCGGATCGCATCAAAGCGATTCCGGTTTTTCAGACAGCCAACCAATTCGATCCGATCAAATACACCCAGTTCGTCAGCGAGCAACTTGCTCCGAGGGGCTTCACCGAACGCCAACTCGAGGAGGTCATCCGCGACGCCCTTCGCCTGGAGGGAGTCGCCAAAGTCGTGGAGGCTCCCGCAGCCTTGGGTGACGGCGAATTGCAGGCGACCGCCCGTGTTTTCCAACCCATCGCCGCAGCCTACGTCAAATTCGAAATGAACACCGCGGACGATAAAGTCCAGATCAGCCCGGAGGAAGTCGCCGCAGCCTATGAGAGAAACAAAGCCTCCCTCACGACCAACGAAACCCGCGGGGCTCGCTACGTTGTCTTCACGCTGCCCGCGGACTCGAAGCTCGAAGGCAAGGAAAAAGTCGAAGCCCTGCAGAAGCTCGCCAATGCCGCCAGTCAGGTCATCGACTCCATCACCCAAGACGCCTTGGCGTTTGAAGAGGCGGCGAAAAAAGCCGGTGCCAAAGTCGAAACGCTGGCGGAGTTCGACCGCGAGGGCATTTCCGCGACACCACTGGCAAAAATGCCACTCGATCCAGAGACCCTGGCTGCCATTGCTCCAGCTGTCTTCGTATTGGATAAAGCAGGCGCGGCCACAGACGTCATCCAGCAAGGCGATGCCTTCTACATCATCGAACTCGCCTCCATCAACGCGGCGCGTCCACTCACCCTCGACGAGTCCCGTCCCCGGATTGAAGTCGACCTTCGCGCGGAAAAATCCAGGCAAATCTTCACCGCCTCGGCAAGCTCCTCGTTCAATACCCTGCGCAGCGTTGTGGCCTCTGGAAAATCCTTTGAGGAGGCCGCCGCCGCGCAGAATCTGAAGGTCGGCCAGATCGCTAAAGTCGTTCCGGCGGCCGAGTCCACCTCGCAGGAAGACCAGATCTTGGCGGCATCGACGCTCCTGCTCAAAGAGGGAGATATTTCAAATCTCGAGCAGGCTCCTTGGGGCGCGTTCGCAGTCCAGTTGCAATCGCGTGGTCCGATCGATGAAAAAGCCTACACAGACCGCGAAACAATGATTCGCGAGAGCATCCTCCGCAACAAACGCGACCTTCTCTTCGCCGAGTGGCTCCGAGTCAACCGCGAAGCCGCCCGCATCACCATGCCGGGAGGCAACCAAGGTTGATGCAGGAAAAGATCGACGAGATTTTCGACGAGGCCACAGGAGATATCGCCATCGGAGACCTCGATGCGGCCATCGAAAAATACCGCCGCTGCGTGGAGCTGGATGCGGATTTTTTTGAAGGCTGGCATGCGCTGGGAATGGCCCTCATGAAGAACGGATGCAACCCGGAGGCGATCGAGGCCGGTCTGCGCGCCGTGGATCTTCGCCCGCAGGATCTCCTGGCCTGGTCCAGCCTCTCGCTCTTCTACGTGCGCAACCACCAGATCGCGGAGGCCGAGGCCGCCAGCGGAAAAGCCCGCATCCTTTCCTGGGGCGGAAAAATCAAAACCGATTCCTGAGAACCATGCGAAAAACCTTCTTCATCACCACCGCGATCGACTACACCAACGGCGCACCGCACATCGGACACGCCTATGAGAAGGTTCTCGCCGACGCCATCGCCCGCCACCAACGCCTCAACGCGCGCGATGTCTTTTTCCTAACCGGCGTCGACCAGCACGGCCAGAAAGTCCAACAGTCCGCTCAAAAACGCGGCATCGAACCCGCGGCCTTCGTTGCGGAAATCACAGCCCTCTTCCTCGAACTATGGAACAAACTCGATGTCCGCTACGACGCTTGGGCTGCCACCATCGAGGATCTCCATAAAAAATGCGTGCAGGGGATGCTCCAGCGCCTCTGGGACGAGGGGAAGTTCTACAAAGCCGCGCAGAGCGGCTACTACAGCGTGCGTCAGGAACAGTTCCTCACGGAAAAGGAACGCGGACCCGACGGCGAATTCGGCGATGAGTGGGGCGAGGTCGTCCTCATCGAAGAGGAGAACTACTACTTCAAACTCGCCGAACACCGTCAGTGGCTTCTCGACCTCATCGATACGCGCTCCCAAGCCGCCAATCCCATCGTCGTGCCGGATTTCCGGGTCGCCGAACTCCGCAACGCAGTGGAGAAAATCTCCGGCGACCTCTGCATCTCCCGCCCGAAATCCCGACTCACCTGGGGCATCGAGCTTCCCTTTGATCCTGCTTTCGTCACCTACGTCTGGTTCGACGCCCTCTCGAACTACATCAGCTTCGCCGGCTATGACGCCTCACCCACAGCGGATCTTCACCTTTTCAAATCCCGCTGGCCCGCCGTCCATGTCATCGGCAAGGACATCCTCGCCCCGCCACACGGCATCTACTGGCTCATCATGCTCCACGCCCTCGGCTTCACCGATGACGAGATGCCCACGCTGCTGGTGCACGGCTGGTGGAACATCGCGGGCGCCAAGATGAGTAAAAGCCTTGGCAACAGTGTCGCTCCCGACGCCCTCGTGGAGCGCTACGGCTGCGCGGCCGTGCGCTACTACCTCCTGAGTGACATTGCCACCGGACGCGATGCGGACTTCAGCAGCGAGCGTCTCGAACAACGCTACAATAACGAACTCGCAAACGGCCTCGGCAACCTGCTGAACCGCACACTCAGCATGGCCGCGCGCTACCGTGCCGGAGTTCTCCGCCGACTGGAATCCCCACTCACCGGCTTCGTTCGCGAAAAAACCACTGCCTACGACACCGCAATGGCGGAGTATCAAGTCCAGACAGCCATCGAGGCCGTGATGGACATCGTGGCCCGTTGCAACGCCTACGTTGAAGAGACTGCCCCGTGGAAACTCGCTAAGGATCCCTCCCAGGCGGACAAGCTCGACGAGGTCCTCTACTCCCTTTCCGAGTCCCTCCGCATTGTTTCGATTTTGATGACTCCCATCATCCCGAGCGAGGCCGAGTCGATGCGCTCCCAACTCAATTGGAGGGATTCCGTGTCGATGGAGGCCACCGCCTGGGGACTCCTGCCAGACGGCCATCAGCTGGGCGGGCCTGTTCCGCTGTTCCCCCGCATCGAAGGGCCGCGGATATGAACACGCCGCGCCGGGCGGCTTGTTGAGCAACACGGCGACTCGCGGCGGGCCGCTTGAGCAAACGCCAGCCTCAGGGAGCAAGCCGCGAGATTTCCCAAGAATCTCCGGCACGCGTGTAGAGGAACCGGTCGTGCAGGCGGTCCGCCCCACCCTGCCAAAACTCGATGGTCTCCGGCACGATTCGAAATCCCCCCCAACCTTCGGGGCGGGGAACCTCTCCAGAGGAAAACCTTTTTTTCAATTCCTCGTATTTCGAAATCAACACCTGCCGCGACGAGATCACAGAACTCTGGTCCGAGACCCAGGCCCCGAGACGACTTCCGAACGGACGACTCATGAAATAAGCCACCGATTCGGCAACGGAGATTTTTTCGACCGGGCCGGCAATCTCGATCTGGCGCGCCAGAGCAACCCACGGGAACAGCACGGAGGCCTGCGGATTCTCCGCGATCTGCCGCGCCTTGCGGCTCCCGTAGTTCGTGAAAAAAACAAACCCACGGGCGTCGTAGGCCTTCAGCAAAACCGTTCGGCACGACACTCGACCGCTGGCGTCCGCCGTGCCAAGAGACATCGCATTCGGTTCCGCAATTCCGGAAGCCCGCGCCTCCTCGAACCAGCCGCGAAACTGCTGCACCGGATCTTCACTCATCCCGCACTCGTCGAGCGGATCGTGTTTGTAATCTTGCCTCAGGGTGTGGATTTCCGGCTCGCTTACCATCTCCCACTCTTATGGGGAATTCCCGAGCCTGGGAACCGGTTTTTCAAATCAGGCGGCCGGGACTTGCGTTGACTTGGCACGCCCGATCTTTAGAGTCAGCCCCACATTTCCTCACAGGCGTGGCCCACAACGACGAATACATTGCCGAAGTCCTTCGCGACCTCGGTTTACTCACCAGAGCTCAAATCGAAGCCGCCCGCGCGCACGTCGATGCCGAGGGGCTTCTGCACACTCTGATAAAAAGCGGGGCGGTGACCGACGAAGACATAGGCAGGGCACTCGCCGCGCAGAACAGCATGGAGTTCGTCGACCTCGCCGACATCCAAGTGGATCGCAAAGTGATCACCCAGGTCGATGCCGAGGATGCTCGGCGCTACCAAGCCGTGCCCATAGCCCTCCGCGACGGGGTGCTCATCATCGCCATCGGCGATCCCATGGCCATGCAGACCATGGACGACCTCACCTATAAGCTCCACCGCGAGCTGGAATTCGTCTGCTCCACTCCCGAGGCGATCCGCAAACTGACCCTCAAGTTTTACGGCAATGCCGACGACGCATCCAACGAGTTGCTCCGCTCCATGCGCCCCGCCGAGGGCTTTCAGTCGGTGGCGGAGGATGACGAAGGCTCCGCGGAGGAAGGCGACGCCCCGGTCATCAAGCTGGTTTCGATGCTCCTTCTCGAGGCGCACACAAACCGGGCAAGCGACATTCACATCGAACCGCTGGAGCACAAACTCCGCGTCCGTTTCCGCATCGACGGCGTCCTCCAGGAAATGCAGGCCCCGCCCAAGCGCCTCCATAGCGCCATCATCAGCCGACTCAAAATCATGTCCCGCTCGATGAGCATCGCGGAGAAACGCCTCCCCCAAGACGGGCGCATTCAAATCAAAGTCGGTGACAAATCCATCGACCTCCGCGTATCCACCATCCCAACAGTCCAAGGCGAGAGCGTCGTAATGCGAATCCTCGACAAAACATCCCTCCTGCTCGGACTGCCCGACTTGGGATTCCTCTCCGACGACCAGGCAAAATTCGAGCAGTGCATCGCCTTGCCGGACGGCATCATTCTCGTCACGGGCCCCACCGGTTCAGGAAAAACCACCACCCTCTACGGCTGCCTCAATTACATGAACAAGCCCGACCGGAAACTCATCACGGTCGAGGATCCCGTCGAATACCAGATGAACGGGATCAACCAAGTGCCCGTGAACGCCAGTATCGGAATGACTTTCCCGGCGGCCCTCCGTTCCATTCTTCGCCAGGCGCCGAACATTATCATGATCGGCGAGATTCGCGATTACGAGACCGCTAGCATCGCCGTGAATGCCTCGCTCACCGGCCATCTCGTTCTCTCGACCCTCCACACCAACGACGCCCCGGGAGCCGTCGCCCGACTCGTCGACATCGGAGTGAAGCCGTTCCTCGTCTCCAGCTCCGTGCGGGCCGTCGTCGCCCAGCGCCTCGTCCGCCGCCTGTGTCCGAACTGCAAGCAACCCGCCGAACTGTCCGATTACGAGATGAGCGCCCTCTCGATCGAACCCGGGATGCTCCGCCAATCCAACGTCATGCGCCCGGTCGGCTGCGATACCTGCCGAGGCAAGGGCTACAAGGGCCGCATGGGAATTTTTGAAATGTTCCTCGTCGATGACGAGGTGAGAAACATGATCAACAACAACGCCTCCACCATCGCGCTTCGCCAACGCGCCCGCGAACTCGGCATGCGCACCCTCCGCGAGGACGGTGTCCGCAAGGTCCTCGCCGGCATGACCACCGCCGAGGAGGTGATCAGCACCACAATGGCCGATCTCGAATAACCCCGTATGGACGCCAGGCAAGTCACCGACATTTTTGTGGAGCGCGGATACCTCACCGACGATCAGTCGACGGATTTTCTCGCAGCCGCCCACGGCAGGGACATTCCCATCGAACAAGTCATCGTTGAATCAGGCTTGGTCGATGAAGGCGGCTTTGAGCAGATCATGGCCGAGGCCATCGGAGCCGAGGTCCACAGCCTCCAGAACTACACGACCGATCCCTCCACCCTCAGCCTGATCCCATCGGGCTTGGCCCGCCTTCACGGAATCCTGCCCATCATGGCCTCGGGCAACACCATTTTCGTGGCCCTCGCGGACCCGCTCAACCCCCGTCCTCTGGAGGACATTCGCTTCGCCCTCGGCCGCGAACTCGTCCAACTCGTCGCCTTCCCGCCCGTCGTCAGAAGACTCATCAGCGAGAACTACGGCTCGGAGGATACAAGTCTCGACGAAATCCTGGCCCAACTCGGTGGTGCCGACATCTCCGCCGACGGAGGCGCGGAGGAGCAATTCAACCTCCAAGCTGTAACGGCCGAGGCAAACGCGGCTCCGGTTATCAAATACGTCGACCTCATCCTCGACAAAGCCATCGCAGCCCGAGCCAGCGATATCCACTTCGAGCCGTTCGAGAGCGAGTTCAAGATCCGCTACCGCGTCGATGGCGCCCTCTACGAGATGGATCCGCCGCCGTTCAAACTCGCCCTCCCCGTCATCTCCCGCGTCAAGGTGATGTCGAACCTCAATATCGCCGAGCGCCGCCTCCCGCAGGACGGTCGCATCCAGCGCGTCATCAATGGCCGTCAGGTCGATCTCCGCGTCTCCACCCTTCCCACCGCGTTTGGCGAGAGCGTCGTGCTTCGCGTGCTCGACCGCTCGAGCGTGAACCTCGAACTCGAAACCCTTGGCATGCCCGACGACATCATGGCCCACATCCTCCAGGTCATCGAAAAACCCAACGGCATCTTCATTGTCACCGGCCCGACCGGTTCCGGAAAAACAACCACGCTCTACTCCTGCCTGCGCAAGATCAATACCATCGATTCCAAACTCCTCACCGCCGAGGACCCGGTGGAATACGAGATCGACGGCATCATCCAGGTTCCCATCAACGACGCCATCGGGCTCACTTTCTCCCGCGTGCTGCGCGCCTTTCTACGTCAGGATCCCGACCGCATCCTCGTCGGTGAAACGCGCGACGCCGAGACAGCCCAGATCGCCATCCAAGCCTCGCTCACCGGCCATCTTGTCTTCACCACCCTCCACACAAACGACTCCACCGGCGCCGTAACCCGCCTCATGGACATGGGGATCGAACCGTTCCTCATCTCGGCCTCGCTCGAGTGCGTTCTCGCCCAACGCCTCATACGCAAAATCTGCACAAGCTGCCGCACCGCCTACGAGCCCAGCGAACAAATCCTCGCCTCCCTCGGCCTCGGGATCCACGACATCGGTGACAAGAATTTCTACTACGGGAAAGGCTGCGAAGCCTGCAACTACACCGGCTACAAAGGCCGCAAGGGCATCTACGAACTTCTCAAAATCTCCGATCCCATCCGCGAAATGATCAACGACCGCGCCCCCGGCGTCCTCATTCGCCAAAAAGCCATCGAACTCGGCATGACCACTCTGCGCGAAGACGGTCTCCGCTCGATCTACGACGGCCTCACCACGATCGAGGAAGTGGTCAAATACACGTAGCCCGCCCCCCCCTTCCTCCTTGTTGCAATCCGCCCGAAGTTGCATCATTCCCGCATCGTGACTCAACCACTCACCATCGCCGGACGCACATTCTCATCCCGACTCCTCCTCGGAACCGGAAAATTCTCATCCAACGCAACCATGCGCGACGCCCTTGATGCGAGCGGATGCGAGATCGTCACAGTCGCGCTCCGCCGCGCCGATCTCAGTGGAAAAAAGGATCCCTTCGCGAACATTCTCGATTTCATCGATCCCGAGAAACACCTCATCCTCCCGAACACCAGCGGCGCAATGAACGCAGACGAGGCCGTGCGCCTGGCACGGCTCGCCGCCACAGCCGGTCTGCCAATGTGGATCAAACTGGAGATCCACCCCGACCCCAACCACCTCCTGCCCGATCCCATCGAAACCCTTGCCGCCGCGGAGATCCTCGTGAAGGAAGGCTTCACCGTGCTCCCCTATATCAATGCCGACCCCGTCCTGGCTCGTCGCCTGCAGGATGTCGGCACAGCCACCGTCATGCCCCTGGGTTCGCCCATCGGCAGCAACCGGGGCCTCGAGACCCGCGCACAAATCGAAATCATCATCAGGCAAGCGACCGTCCCGGTTGTGGTGGATGCGGGGATCGGGGCGCCCAGCCATGCCGCCGAAGCCCTTGAGATGGGAGCCGACGCGGTCCTCGTCAACACAGCCATTGCCGCGGCGGAGGACCCTGTCCGTATGGCCCGGGCCTTCAAAATGACGGTTGAAGCCGCCCGCGAAGCCTTTGAGGCCGGGCTTCCCATGCGTCTCGACCACGCCTCCGCCACTAGTCCCCTTGCCGCGTTTTTGAAGTCCGCGTGACGTCGCAGCAAGGCCCTCCCGGTCACCTCGACCACGCCATGCGCTCGGGCGCTCACTCGCCGAAGAGCGATGCCAGACGGGCCGCGAGCTTGCGGCAGAGGACGGCGTGGGAAAAATATCTCAGGCCGAGAGCGAAATTTGTTTCAGCCCAATCCGCCCGCAACTTCTCATCCGACAAAACGAGGCGGGTTTGATCCACGACCGCGCGGGTTACGATTTGCGACATCTCGATGGTTTTGAATCCGAGCGGATCGATATCCCGGGCGTAGACCGCATAGCTATTTACCACAACCGGCTTCCGGAAGTAGACGGCTTCGAGGAACGCGTTGCCAAACCCCTCGTAGTGGCTCGTGTAGGTCACCAAGTCCGCATGCGGGTAGATGTCGTAGAGGGTGTAGATTTTTTTTCCATCCGGCGTCGTGCCACGGCGCTCGCCAATGCGGTCGGCAACATGGACGGCTTCGATCCCGGCATCCGCGATGCGCTCGGTGATGTGGTGCATGTAGTCGTTCCCCTCGTCGCCCGAGGGATGGGAGAGAACGAGCTTGGCGCGGGGGTTGCGCAGCTGACGAAGGAGATCGACCGCGTGCTCGATACCCTTGCGGGCGACAATCCGGGTGGGTTGCAGCACAAGAATGTCGTCCTCCGAGAGGCCGATCTCACGGCGGAAATCCCGGTTGTAGTCATCGATGCCCGGCGGCGGAGTATCAAAATCAAGGACGTTGGGAATGAGTGTGGAGGAGAGCCCGTAGCGGCGGGCGAGTTCCTTCTGGGCCATGGAATTGATCACCACGTGCTCGATGTGGAAGATCGAGGGAGGGAAGGCGGCCATCAGATAATCCGAGGCCGAGGTGACTGTGAACCGCTCGCGCTCCCACGCGAAGTCGTGATGGTGCGCGATAGTGGGAATGCCGGTCTCGGCGATAAACTCGGTGGTCGCCAGACCGAGCGGGATGTGCATCGGAATCGCAAGAATATTTTGTGGAACGAGCAACCCGATTTGGAATTGATCGACGAAGGCATAGAGGCCCTCCTTGAGCTTCTCCTTGAGATCGTGGATGAGCCTGGTTGTTTCACGCGAACGGGTAATCCGACCGAACAAATCCTTATGGGCCTCGAGGACCTCGGGGTGGTTGAAAAACGCAAGGGGCTCGTTCCGGCTGAGCTCGGGCGGAGTATCGAGGAGTCCCGCCATCCAGCAGCACTCGGCTCCGCCGGATGTGAAGACCTCGGCCCACTTGCGAGCCTCGAGCGTCACGCCGTCCGTGCCGTGGAAACGGGTGGAGACAAAACCCACGCGGCGCGGCAGGTGGGGACAGGATTGAGTCAAGGGATGCACGCTTTGAATGCCAGCTTGCACGAGACCTGCGGGGCGTCAATCATCGGCGATGCCTTGGGAAGAAAGACTGCGGGTTGAATTGGCTTTTGTTTACGGAGGCGAGGTCGGCGGGCGCTTGGCCGACGCGTTGACCGCCCTCGTGCGCCAGAGCCACTCCATGGCCCGGGGGGCTGACTCCCGACCCGCTGATCCCGACGGCGCGATTCTCATCACTTATGGCGACCAGGTCGCCAGGGACAGCGAGCGCCCGCTGGCCGCACTGAGAGGATTTTTGTCTGATCATGTGCGAGGCTTCATCTCTGGCGTGCATGTTTTGCCCTTCTATCCATGGTCCTCGGATGATGGATTTGCGGTGAAGGATTTTTTTGCCGTGGACGAGGCGTTGGGCACCTGGGAGGACGTTCGGGCATTGGGTGGAGAGTTCGACCTGATGGTGGACGCCGTTTTCAACCATGCCTCGGCGGAGGGAGAGTGGTTTCACAAATTCCGCGCCGCCGAGACGGGATTCGAGGAGTTTTTTGTGACGGTGGAAGACGATGCCGGTCTGTCCGCAGTGGTTCGTCCACGGGCCCTGCCATTGTTGACGCCGTTCGAGACCGCGAGGGGGACGCGTCAGGTGTGGACAACATTCAGCGCGGATCAGGTGGATTTGAACCTCCGCGATCCGCGCGTGATGAAGGCGCTCTGTGAAGCCTTGCTCTTTTATCTGGAGCAAGGCGCCCGCCTTGTGAGGCTGGATGCCATTGGATTTGTCTGGAAAGAACCTGGCACAACATGCATCCACCTGCCGCAGGCCCACGCTCTGGTGCGGGCCTGGCGGGCGCTGGCAGACGGGGCCGCCCCCGGTGCACGCATCGTCACGGAGACGAATGTTCCGCACGCTGACAACATTTCGTATTTCGGCGACGGCGGGAACGAGGCCCATATGGTCTACAACTTTGCGTTGCCGCCACTGGTCCTGCACACGCTGGGAACGGGCGATGCTTCGGCACTCACGCGATGGGCTGCGGATTTACACACGCCGTCGCGCGATACGGCGTTCTTCAACTTCCTCGCCTCGCACGACGGGATCGGCCTCAACCCGGTGCGTGGAATCCTCCAGGACTCCGAGATTGCCGCACTCATCGAGATGGCAAAGGCGGCGGGAGGGTTTGTCTCGATGAAGTCGCTCCCGGGCGGCGGCGAGACCCCCTACGAATTGAATGTGAATTTTTTCGATGTGCTGGCGACCGGTGTCGGGGAGGACACGGCTCTGCGCAGATTCACAGTGGCCCATGCGATCGCCTTCGCGCTTGCCGGTGTCCCGGGGGTTTACTTCCACTCGCTGTTCGGATCACGCGGGGATGTCGAAGGGGCCCACACGTCGGGAATCCCCCGGCGGATCAATCGCGAGAAATTGCTCCGGACCGCATTGGAGGCGGATTTGGCTGACTCCACCTCTCGGCGGCGGCGGATTCTCGATCATCTTGCAGGGCTCTTGCGGATGCGTCGGGCCAACCCCGCCTTTGCGCTGTCTTCGCCTCAGGCGGTGCGCGACTTCGGTCCCGGTGTCTTTGCCCTGGAGCGCGGCGCGGGGAGCGGGCGGGTCGTCTGTCTTCACGAAATATCCGGCCGCGCGGCGACGGTCGAGGTGGCTGGCTGCTGGAGGGGTTTGGACGACGGCAAAACCTTTGTCGGGGCTGTGCCGCTGGCTCCCTACGGCATTCGCTGGCTGGGCGCGCTCACTTGAGCTGGTTGCGAAGCCTCCCCCACCCCCCGTCGCCTTCGGGGTGCAGATGCCAAGTGCGCATGCCTAGCGCCCGTGCCGGGAGAATGTCATTGTCCATGCGGTCACCGATAAAAAGGACGTCTCGAGCAGAAATCCCCCGTGCGGAAAGGCGGGCGGAGAGAACCTGGAAAAAATAGGGGTCGGGCTTGCTGAAGCCAAGATGCCAGGACCAGAGAACCAAATCGTTCGCGAAGAGGCCCACTGACAATCCCTCCGGCGCCATCACGGCACCGAGTTCGTGAAGCGTGTAGCCTTGGGCATTCGACGCAATGCCGAGCGGGATCCCCTCCGCCGCCCATTGAAGCAAGGCCGGCGCGGCATCCGGCGCGAGGGCAAGGGTGCGAGTGAGGGCCTGTTGCGAGACTTGGAACGCCATCCGGCGGTCTGGCGGCAAATGCTCAAAGCCGGGCAGAACCGAGCGGAGGATGCCGGGCCATTGGACTTCGGGACACACAATGCCTCGAGCTTTCGCCATGGCGTGCGACGCCCGCACCGCCTCGTGGCAGGATTGCTGAAAATCCTCGAACCGGGTGGCTGGCGATGTGCCGAAGGTGGTTTGAAACAATTCCATCCATCCTTGCTCGACCGCGGGCGGTGGTGGCCCTACCTCAAGGATGGTTCGGTAAACGTCGCAAATGATGGCGCGGGGCTTCATGTGTCGGTTGAGAGGAGCATGGGATAGATATTGTGGGAGCCAAGGCGGTCAGCAAGAAACGCCTGCAGAACGTCCCAAGAAGTGGCCTCGGCAGGCGGTTGCCCGCGCCCGGCTTGCTCCACGGCCGACCAGAATTTTTCCCCGAAGTGGGACGGGGAGAGGGCCGCGCGGCCGACCTCATCGAGGTGGGCTGGGGGAAGACGGCCGGCGATCCCCCTCAACTCCGCCAGGGCCGGATTCAATTGAGCCAGGGCATCATGCAAGCTCTCCGGCGTGCGGGACAGGACGTCCTCCTGAGCGGTAAAAGTGAGCCGACTGAACGCAACTGGAGCAGCACTGTCCTCCAAAACCAACGGAGGCCGGGCGAGGGCGCGCGCCTCCGGGGGAAGGGCATCGAGCCAGCGAAGCCAAAGCATGCGCTGGCGCTCGACCTCGTCGAAGCGGTTGAAAAGATCGCAGGGAATCAACACGTCTTCATAGGTGAGCGGCGCGGACAGGCCGAGTGAAACAAGATCGGGCATCACATTTGGCAGGGCGCGCGCCACGAGCGGCCTCTCCCCGGTGGCGGCCTCGAGATAGGGCAGGCCAAACCCCTCCTGCAAGGATGTGAGCAAAACCGCTTCCGCATTGGCTATGAGGGCTGACACCGGCGGCGCGCCACCGATGGAAGCCAGAACCGAGAGGTCGAGCCTCCAATCGTGTCTGTGGGCGGCCGAAGACAGCCGCCTCGCGTAAGGTTGCTCATCCGGAGAGGTCGGTGCACCCGTCGTGACAACGCGTGCCTCGGGGCGCAGCCAACGGGCAAGCAACACGGACTCGGCGATGTTTTTGCGCCGCAGCAGCCGGCAGGGTAGCAACCAGTAGGGATCGGAAAATCCCGTGCGCGAGGCCAGCCACGCCGGCGTGGCTCGCGCCTCCGCTTGAGAATGGCGCTGCGGGGTAACGGAATTGGGAATCCAGACCGCACGCGTCCCGAATCCCGAAGCGAGCAACTTGTGGTCGGCGCGATTGATCGCCACATGCACGGTGCGTGCACCAGCTGGAAAAACCGCCTGAGCCGCATGGTGAAGGTTGGGGAATCCCGCCTGTTGGATTTCCTTCCAACGGGCCCAGCGGTTGTCAAAAAAGAAATCGTGATGGTGGGAAACGAGGACTGCTCCGGTGTCCTGGGCTGCGGTAGCCCAAGCCCGCGCCATCGAGAGGTTGCGACCAAGACCCAGATTGTGGGCCCACAGAACACAATTGGTTCCTCCATGGGCGACCAACACTCGAGCGCAATGGGAGCGGAGTTTTTCATCGGTCTCCAACGGATCGGGCTTTCGCTCCGACGTGTAGAGGAATCCGGGATGGACTTCCACATCGAGCGGAGTCTCACCCAGGCCCTCGCGCAGGCGCTGGAGCCAATCCTCCTCGGGCGCCTCCCCGGTTGCAAGGGTGATGCCCGAAAGGTGTCCACCAGCTGCGATCGGAGGGAGGGAGGTCTCGATCACCCGGCGCACACCGCCGGGCCGCAGGTGGTAGTGCGTGACGACGAGATGCTGAAGCATAAACATTGATCATGGCTCGATCAGACCCGACGATCAAAGGATATGGCTGATTTCTTTCAAACAGGTGCAATGGCAACCCTCCACCGGCTCGGGGATTCCGGCGTGGAGCGGCTTGAGGAGCAGCTCTCCCTCTTCGTTCAGGACATGCCGATCGCCTTGGTGCTGCCTTGCCACATCAACGAGGTCGGCACGCCGGCCTTGCGGAAAATCCTGCGCGAGCTTGAGGATGTGAATTATTTGCAGCAAGTCGTCGTCGGCATCGACGGCGCATCGCCCTCCGATTGGCGCAGGGCTCGCGAGTTTTTCTCAAAGTCCCGCCACAGCCCTGTCCTCCTGTGGAACGACGGGCCCACCATGAAGAAGTTGCTTTCGAAACTTTCATCTGCGGACCTCGATGCTGGCAAGCGTGGCAAGGGACGCAACCTCTGGCTGTGCTTCGGCTACGTGCTTGCAACCGGGCAGGCGAAGGTCATCGCCTCGCACGACTGCGACATCCTCACCTACAATCGCGAGGTGCTGGCGCGCCTGTGTTTTCCCGTGGCCAACGACAGCATGGGATTTGATTTTTGCAAAGGCTACTCGGCGAGGTTCACCACCAAGCTCAATGGACGAGTGATGCGCCTCATGTTCACCCCGCTGATCCGCTCGCTGGAGAGCATCATCGGCACACATCCGTTCTTGAATTACATGAACACCTTCCGGTATCCGCTTTCGGGCGAAATCTGCGTGGATTTGGATGTGGTGCGCCGCGCGCGGATGCCGTCCGATTGGGGCGTCGAGGTCGGCATGCTGGCGGAGGTCTTCCGCGTGACATCGCCGAAGGCAATCTGCCAAGTGGATATCGGAGATCGTTTCGACCACAAGCATCAGGAACTTTCCTCGCGCGACCCGTCGAAGGGGCTTAACAAAATGGCGATCGATGTGGCCCGGTGCATTTTCCGCACGATGGCCGCCGAGGGGATTCGCCTCGATACCGGTCTGTTCGACGCCCTCCTGAGCGCCTACCTGCGCAAGGCCGAAGATACGATCAGGTTCTATAGCGCGGACGCCGCGATCAACGGCCTCACCTTCGACCGCCACCAGGAGGAACTCGCCGTGTCGACGTTTGTGCGCGGAATCCGCACTGCCGCGCGTGAATACATGGCCGACCCGCTCGGCGGCCCGCTCATTCCAAACTGGAACCGTGTCGAGTCGGCGATGCCCGATTTTCTTGAGGAATTCCGCGAAGCGGTCGAAGCGGACAACCGCTGAGAAACCAGGCGCCCGTGGAGGCTTGTCCCGAAGGACTCCATCGACTTCCCGCGCTGGTGGAGCGCATTTCCACGGCCGTCCGTGCGAGCCTCGGACATCTTTTGTTCGGAACGGGGATCAGTCTTCAAAGATGAGGGCGATCCAGAACAGAAAAACAAGGAGGTGGACGGCGCCTTGGAGGAGGTTGGTGCGACCGCGGCCAAACGTGAGAACGGAGATGGAAAGCATGACGCAGAGCATCACAGTGTCCCCCATTTTCAGACCAAGCTGGACCTCGCGGTCACTGAGAATCCCCACGACCAGCACAGCGGGAACAGTAAGGGCAATGGTGGCTAGGGCGGACCCGAGGAGCAGATTAATGGAGCGCTGCAACTGGTTGTCGAGCGCGGCCCGGATGGCGCTGAGACCCTCCGGCGCGAGAATGAGCGCCGCCACAATCACTCCCGCAAGGGGGTGAGGGGCGGCGAGGTGCTTCGTTCCAAAATCCAGGACGATGGCGAGTTCCTCGGCAAGAATCACAACAGGAACGAGGCATGCCACAAGCAGCAGGGCGCTGGCTCCCAAGGAGGATCTCGGGAGCGCCTCCATCGCTTCGACAGGATTGGGGTTGGCAAAAAATTCGCGGTGCCTGACGGTTTGAATGCCTAGGAAAACGATGTAGATGGCAACGCAAAGGATCGCAAGGATGCCGGATTGATTGGTCGAAAAAGTTGGCCCGGCCGTGGTGCGTGTGAAGTCGGGCATCACAAGGGCAAAGACAGCGAGAGGAACGATGAGAGACAGGTAGGCGCCGGCTCCCTCGAGGTTGAATTCCTGGTGATGGTGCCTAAAAGCGCCGAGGATGAGCGCGGTGCCGACCAACCCTCCCAGCACGATCATTACAACCGCGAACAGGGTATCCCTTGCCAAAACAGGGTTGCTTTTCTCCGAGAGCATTACGGCGGAAACCATGCTTACTTCCATGCCGGTAATACTGAGGGTGAGGATCAAGGTTCCCAGAGGCTCACCAAGCCGCAGAGCGACGGCATCGGCGTGGCGAACCACTCCAAATGCACAGCCGAGGATGGCCGCGAGCAGCCAGAGCAGGAAAAACATGGCGGAAGGCATGCCCTCGATCTGGTGGAGCCAGTGTTTGCCGACCGTGAGAAAAACGAGCATGGTGGCGAGACCACCGAGGAGACCTTTTTCGCGGACAAGAAACTTCCAAAAGCTGATGGTGTTGAACACGGGGATGCAGGAGTCGAGTCGACCGCATGCCCGCAGGCAATGAGAAAATTTTGGAGGTAAAATATCATTGCCAACCCGCAGGCGCATCCGCACAAGTGAAGCGGGCGCACGAAGGCGGCCGCAACTTATTTTTTAAATCATGAGCGAACGAAGAGTCGTCGTTACCGGCATGGGCGTTGTAAGCCCGGTTGGAAACGATCTGGAAACATTTTGGACATCCCTCGTCGAGGGACGCAGCGGCATCGGGCGGTTCGAGGCATTCGACTCGACGGCTTTCGACTGCAAGATCGCTGGCGAGGTGCGAGGGTTCGAGCCGGCCAAGTTTTTTAAGAACCCGAAGTCGGCTCGCCGCACGGATCGCTTCACCCAGTTCGCGATGGCCGGAACCAGGATGGCGCTCGAAGACTCGGGAATCGATTTGGACAGGGTCGACCGCACGCGCTTCGGTGTGATGATCGGCAGCGGCATTGGCGGCCTCTACAGCATGGAGCAGGAGGCCCAGCGCCTGCTCGAGCGCGGGCCCTCGCGCGTCTCCCCCTTCACGATCGCGATGATGATTTCCAATATGGCAAGCGGAATGGTGTCGATGGAATATGACCTGCGCGGCCCGAACATGTGCATCGTGACGGCCTGCGCGACGGCGAACAACTCGCTTGGCGAAGCTTGGCGGATCATCAAATTCGGCGACGCGGATGCCTTTATCGCCGGGGGCTGCGAGGCAACAATCACTCCACTTGGCATCGCGGGATTCGCCTCGATGAAGGCACTGAGTCTTCGCAATGACGAGCCCGAGAAGGCATGCCGTCCATTCGACCGCGACCGCGATGGATTCGTGATGAGCGAGGGCGCCGGCATTGTCGTCCTGGAGGAATACGAGCATGCGAAAAATCGCGGAGCGAAAATTTACTGCGAACTCTCCGGCTACGGCTGCACCGCGGACGCTTATCACATGACGGCTCCGATGCCCGAGGGCGAGGGCGCTGCGCGCGCAATGACGATCGCCATGAAGCATGGAGGGGTGATGCCATCGGAAATCGATTACATCAATGCGCACGCAACCTCCACGGGACTCGGCGACATTTGTGAGACCAGAGCGATCAAACTCGCGCTGGGCGAGCATGCGCGCACGGTGGCTGTGAGCGCCACAAAATCCACCACAGGTCACCTGCTGGGCGCAGCGGGTGGAGTGGAGTTGGCGGCCTGCGCGCTGGCGATCAAGGCCGGGGTCATCCCACCCACGATCAATCTTGAAAACCCGGATCCCGAGTGCGACCTCGATTGCGTGCCAAATGTGGCGAGGGAAGCCAAGCTGCGCCTTGTGCTGAGCAACTCCTTCGGCTTCGGAGGACACAACGCAACACTTCTTCTCAAGGCGATCGAATAGATTGCAAGGCCACCCAAGGGGGATGAGTCCGCCAATTCCTGAAATGAACGAGCCCGACATCGAGGTGCGCACATACTTTGACCGGCAGCACAACGCCCTTGTTGCAAGAGGGGATTTCTCGGAACTCTACGCTTCATGGTATCTGCACAGGCTGGACAACCAGCTGCAGGTTCCCCCAGCAGTGGAGGAGTGCGGACGCGAAGCCTTGGCCTCCCTCACGCTGCATTGTGCCAGTCGTCCGTGGAGCGAATCCTGCGCATGGACGGTTAAATTTGCCGAACCACGTGTGAATCTTTTTGTCGCGGGCGACAACAACACGGGCACGGTGGTGGCCCGCCTCATCGCGGAGGATTTGCAGCCTATCGACAAAGGCATCTTCTACGCGGATGTTGCTGAGGCCGGCAAGCCGCCGCGCAGGAGCGTGGTGGATTTTGAAGCAGGGTCTTTTCTCCAGGCGGTGGAGGCTTTTTACAGCCGCAGCGAGCAGCGCACGGTGCGCTTTTTCTGGCACGGCGACGAGGACTTGGTGATGATCGCAGCCCAGCCGGATTGCGACTTGGCCTGGTTGAGCGGTCTCACGAGGGATCGTGTTCGCGAGTTGGACCGCGAGGTTGAACTGTCCCTCTTGGAGAAGCGGAAATTTACGTTTCAGTGCGGGTGCAATCAGGACCGCATGCTCGATGTGCTCGCTCCGGTTTACAAACAAGAGGCGCAGAACCTGTTTCTGGACGATGAGACACTTGCCATGGTTTGCCCCCGTTGTGGAACCCGCCATGTCCTCACTCGCGAGGCGCTGGAGGCAAGGTGTGCCGCGACTGGCGGCGTGAATCGGTAAATTCCGGAGCATTCCGCACTTGGAATCTTCGCGCCGGGAGACTAACAACACTCCCGACAAAAACATGACTTCAACCAACTGCTTCCTTTCCCCGAATCAAAAGATCGGGGGACTCCTGACCCCTGTAAGCGCTATTCGCGGCCAGAATGACGTGGGTGTGGGCGATACCGAGTCGCTGGTGGAACTTGCCACATGGGCCTGTAAGAAAGGCTTCCGACTGATTCAAATTCTCCCAGTGAATGAGACGGGCGCGGACAGCAGCCCTTACAACATCATCAGCTCCATCGCCTACGAGCCCTGCACGCTGGCCGTTAATCCCAAGTGGTTGCCGGATGTGACCGAAGAGGACTACTTGCGCGTCACGGAAAAACACCAAGTGGATTCGCTTCGCGAAGGTCCCGTGCGCTACAGCGCAGTCAAGGCCCTCAAGCGCGAACTTTTGGCCACAGGCTTCAAGACCCTCTGCAGCGAAAAAGGCAACCGCCAGAGGATGCGCGCCTTTGAGAAGTTCCAGGACCATGAGAGTGAATGGCTCGAGCCCTACGCCCTGTTCCGCGCCCTTGGGACATGGAACAACAACGACGAGGTGGTCACAAACTGGCCCGATGAGCACCGCACACCCGATGCAGCCCGCGCCTGGCTGGACTCGCTCGACATCAGAAAACGCCGTCAATTCCAAGAGCTGATCGGCTTTTACAGTTATGTCCAATGGATCGCCATGGCTCAGTGGCACACCGTGCGCACCGCCTTCGACAAGCTGGGCATGGCGCTCATGGGCGACATTCCCGTGGGCGTGAGCATCTACAGCGCAGACGTCTGGGCCGAGCCGGGAATCTTCGATCTCAAGCGCTCCAGCGGAGCCCCACCCGAGAAGATTTTCAAGACCGATCCCTTCACCGAAAAGTGGGGGCAGAACTGGGGCTTTCCGCTCTACAACTGGCAGGCCATGTCCCGCGACAACTTTGCCTGGTGGAGGCGTCGCCTGCAGGCTTCGCGTGCGGTTTTCCACCTCCTGCGCGTTGATCACGCCCTCGGCTTCTTCCGGATCTACAGCTTCCCCTGGCGCCCAGAGGAAAATGCCCGCTTCACATACCTCACCCCCGAGCAAGCCAAGGAGATCACCGGCGGAAGACTCCCCGGCTTTGCGGAATTCGACGACAGCACCCCGGAGAACTGCGAATACAACCGCCGCCAAGGCGACATGCTTTTCCGCGTGCTCGTCGAGGAGACCGGTCCCCATCGGCTAATCGCCGAGGATCTCGGCGAGCTCTCCCCCTACGTCCGCCCGACCCTTGAGAAACTTGAAATCCCGGGATTTAAAATCCCCCAATGGGAGCGCGACGAAAGCGGTGCCATGCTTCCCGGATCAAGCTACCAGCGACTCAGCCTCGCCACTTTTGCAACCCACGACCATCCGACCATCAAACAATTCTGGGAGGCTTGGTTCGAGGACTCTAAAAAACCAGCCACTCAGGCCAAATCGGTAGCAGAAATGCGGGAGCTTTTGGATTTCTGCGGACGCCCCGACCTCGAGGTCCCGCAGGAGTTCACCCCCGAAATTCACGCCGCTCTGATCAAAGGCCTTTTTGCGTGCAACTCTTGGCTGGCAGTGCACCAGATCACCGACATCTTCAGACTGAGAGAGCGCTTCAATGTGCCCGGCGCAGTGGGCGATCAAAACTGGACAACTCGAGTGCCTGGACACCTCAAGGAATGGGATAAAAAATTCAAGAGGGAAATCCTGACCTGCACGCTGGCACTCCAGGAAACCGACCGCATCGTAATCGCCCGGAAATCCTGACCTCCAGTGCCGAGCACGTTGCATACGGGCCGCAAAACCACCACATTTACATCCATGAGCACAGCCGCAGAAACAGCACTTCCCGACACCCACGGGCACTTCGGTCAATATGGAGGCATGTTTGTTCCCGAGACCCTCATGACCGCCCTGCAGGATCTCGAGAAGGAATACCACACCGCACGGAAGGACGCCGGATTCCGCAAGGAACTCTCCGCGCTGCTTGGGGACTTTTGCGGACGCCCCACACCCCTCTATTTCGCCGAGCGCATGACCGAGAAACTCGGTGGCGCGAAAATCTACCTCAAGCGAGAAGACCTCCTCCACACCGGAGCCCACAAAATCAACAACGCCATCGGACAAATCCTCCTCGCCCGTCGCATGGGAAAAACCCGCATTATCGCGGAGACCGGAGCCGGCCAGCACGGCGTTGCCACCGCGACCGCCGCAGCCCGCTTCGGGATGCAGTGTGTCATTTACATGGGTGCGGTGGACATGGCGCGCCAAGCCCTCAACGTAGCCCGCATGCGCTTCCTTGGCGCGACCGTCGTCGGAGTCACCGCCGGCCAGGCAACCCTCAAGGAGGCGATCAACGAAGCCATGCGTGACTGGGTTACCAACGTCCGCACCACCTACTACATCCTCGGCAGCGCACTCGGCTCGCATCCCTATCCGATGATCGTTCGCGATTTTCACCGCGTCATCGGAGATGAGACCCGACGCCAAATCCTCCAACGCGAAGAACGCCTTCCCGACCACCTCGTCGCCTGCGTCGGTGGAGGCAGCAACGCGATCGGATTTTTCTACGCCTTCTTGCACGATGAGAGCGTGAGGCTCACCGGAGTCGAAGCCGGCGGCGACGGCATCGTGCGCGGACGCCACGCCGCACGCTTCCAAGGCGGGAAACTCGGCGTCCTCCAAGGCACAAAAACCTGGCTCCTCGCCGACGCAGACGGCCAGATCGAGCTGACCCACTCCGTCTCCGCCGGCCTCGACTACGCCGCCATCGGACCCGAGCACAGCTACTACCGCGACTCCGGCCGCATCGACTACGACTACGCCACCGACGACGAAGCCCTCTCCGCCTTCCGCACCCTCTCGGAAGTCGAAGGCATCATCCCCGCCCTCGAAACCGCCCACGCCATCGCCCACATTATCAAAATCGCTCCCACAATGGCCAAAGAGTCCATCCTCATCGCCAACCTCAGCGGCCGCGGCGACAAAGACGTCCAGCAAGCAGCGGAGATTTTGTTGAAGGAATGACGGATGAGCCGATTGTTCGATTGCTTTACTTTTTTCAACGAACTCGACTTGCTGGAAATCCGTCTCGAAACGCTAGATTCTCTTGTCGATTTTTTTGTTATTGCTGAGGCTCCGATCACCTACCGCGCCGATCCCAAGCCACTTTACTTCGAGCAGAACAAACAGCGCTTCGCGAAATTTCTTCCCCAGATTCGCCACATCATTGTGGACGACCTTCCAACGGACAAAGGCTTCAACCAAAATTGGCAACGCGAGACACTTCAACGCGCCGCTCTCGAGCGTGGATTGGCTGACGCACGGGATGACGACATCATTATGCTCTCCGATCTCGACGAAATTCCCTGTCCCCCCAAGATCAAGGAAGCGGTCACTTGGCACGGCACACTTCGGGTTTTCCACATGCGCTTCTTTTCCTACTTTGCAAATTGTGAATCCCACTCGGGAAACGCCTATTGGGTTGGCACTGGCATGACGGAGTATCCATTGGCCAAAGGTCGGTTCGAATATGTCCTTAAAAAACTTCCCACCCACCTCCGCATGCGTCCGAATGCGAGTCTCAGGAAAAGAATCTCCATGCGCTTGAAGGAACTCTCCATTTTGCTCGCGCGCGGCCTCCGGATTCAAAGAATCCGCAATGGGGGCCACCACTTCAGTTGGCTTGGCGGTGCGGACAAGGTTCTGCAAAAGCGCGGAGCGATCAGCATCCATGGAGGCGAAGTCTTCCCGGAGGATTATTTGACGGATTCCGGTGCTGCGAAGGCCCTTCGGCAGTCTCGCGCAAAAGCACGCTCAATGGGGGATGATTTGCCCAGTGCATTTCGAGACCCTAAATTTCAGCACTTGATTGAAATCTCAAGTGTCTAATTATCAATTGAGAATACGTTTTCCAGAAGATTCAAAAGACTGTCGATATCCGCTTAAAGTTGTCTTCCTCTTCATTGGGATGCCTGTGGGCGGAGCGGAGGATTTTGCCCTAGGGGTTTATCCGCATCTCACTCCTCAAGTGGATGCGCGTTTTGTATGTCTTCGAGAACTTGGTATGCTTGGCGAGGAGGCATTGGCGGCTGGTTGGCCGATTTCATTGGTGCCACTTTTTCCCACGAAGCGAATGAATCCCTTGTCTGTCTGGAAATTTTCCCGCTGGCTTCGCAGGGAGGCTATCGATGTGGTGCACTCACAGACATACCATGCGCATCTTTTTGGAGTTGCCGCCGCGCGCTTGTCAGGAGCTTCCGCGATTGTGCATCAGCAAAAAACACTCGGTGAAATGCCGCTTCGAAAGAGGGTTTTGTTCCAGCTCTGTTTGAAAGGCGCCAAAAAGATTCTTACGCTTTCCGCTCAGACCCGTGCAGAGATTTGCTCAAGATTCTCGATCCCCTCAAGCTCGGTTGAAGTTGTGCCAAACGCGATTGATAACGATCTTTTCCGCCCTGTTGAGGACAAGCGGACAATCAGAAAAAATCTTGGTTTGCCCGAAGACGACATTCTCTTCGGAACGGTTGCATCATTGCATCCGGTAAAAAATCACAAAGTGATGATTGAAGCGATGGCGACCCTTCAGGGCCGTGGTATTCACTGCAAAGCAGTTTTTGTGGGTGATGGAGTGTCGCGGCCCGAGCTGGAAGACTTTGCTTTGGAGAAGGGTGTGGCGGAACGAACCATTTTTGCGGGTCGGCAGCGGCCTGTTCTTCCATGGTTTCAAGCTTTGGATTTTTTTGTGCTTCCATCTTTTTGGGAAGGTCAAGCGCTTGCTTTGTTGCAGGCAATTTCCTGTCGATTACCTGTTGTCGTCAGCCGTATCGAAGGAAATACAGCAGTGCTTGGCGAGGATCACGCGGGGTATTTTGAACCGAACGATTTCGAGAAACTTGCAGATCTTCTCGGAGCCGCGATAAAAAGCCCAGCTGGTCGCAAGGCTTTTTTTGCTGCCAATGCCAGCATACCGACTTGTCGCGAAGCCGCACGCCAACTGGAACGCATCTATCGTGAGGTCGTATGAAAATTGCGATTTTCACTCCAACATTTTTACCGAAGTGCTCGGGTGCGGAAATTTTCCATCATAATCTAGCCCGGGAATTTGCTGCGATGGGGCACCAGCCGATAGTTATCATTCCCCGATCCTTTCATCGGCGACTGCCTCCTTCTCTTTCCTACAGAGCGATTGGATTTCCCGCCAATATCTGGAGCTATTTTAAATACTCTCCTTCAGCTGCATTTTTTTTAAACCGAGTGGCCTTAGATCATCTGCAAAAGCGTCATGGCTTTAATGTCTGGCATACCGTAGTCCTTTCTCCAAGCGGAGTTTGCTTTGCTAACTGGCAATATCGGCGCCGAATACCAGGTTTAATACGAGCTGTAGGAGATGATGTTCAGCCTGTTGTGACAGAAGAAAAGCGGTCAGGAATGCGTTCTTTAGTGCGAAAATGGATTCCTCGTGCTCAAAGAATTGTATCACTCTCGCATGATATGTCCTCACAATTGCAGGAACTCGGCGTGAGGAGAGATAGAATCGAGATTATTCCAAATGCGGTTGATTTCGGGCGCTTTTCTGCGCCAGTCGATAAGTTTTCATTGCGTCAAAAAAATGGCGTTCCCAGCGATGCGTTTATTTTTTTATGTGTAGCGCGAAACCATCCGCAAAAAGATTTTCCAACCCTATTATCGGCTTTTCAGAAAGTTCTTGATTTTAATACGAAACGCAAGTTCCACCTCCTGATTGTTGGTCGAGGAGTTCTGTTATTAAGTGAGTTGCTTGTTAACCTTGGTATTCAAAACGAAGTTACATTGAAAGAAGTTTCTCCCTCCGCCAATGAGGGAACCGATTTCCCGCCACAAGAGTTGGTTGATTTGTATCGCTTAGCTGATGTCTTTGTTCTTTCTTCACTTCTGGAAGGCTTTAGTTCGGCATTACTTGAGGCAATGGCGGCGGGACTTCCAGTAGTCGCAACTAATGTTCCTGGTATTGTCGATCAAGTGAAGAATGACATCCATGGATTGCTCTGCGAGTGCAGGAATACGCATCAGTTTTCCGCCTCAATGCTCGCAATCGCCAATGGAGAAGATAAATATGCATTCTTTTCACGCAATTCTTCTTCAACCGCCAAAGAGTTTAGTTGGCGTCAAACAGCTGAGAAATATTTGGCTGCTTATGATAAGATAATCAGTCAGTCCTCTGAGAAATGCCATCTCATACATCAAAGTGAATAGTTCAGACAAATACGATAAGACAATCTTAGAAAAAGAGATTAAGCTTGTTTCTATAGGGTCTCGACCACTTGATTTGAAGAGATTCCCTGATTTTTTCTGTATCGGACCACAAAGGACAGGCTCAACATGGCTTCATACCAACTTGGTCAAGCATCCCGAAATCCTCATGCACCGGGATAAAGAAACTTTCTTTTTTTCCACCCTCGGGCGACCGGACTTACCAAGATTTCGATACAAATGCCTTGACGATTACCTTGCCTCTTTCAAAGACTGTTTTTTTGAGCGATTACTAAAGAACTATCATTCACTGCGTCGTCGCAAGCGTCTTTACTCCCCTCATATTATCGGCGAGTCAACAGCATCTTATTGCGTTTTACAAGATAGTATTATCAATTATATTACTGTTCTAAACCCCGATTTAAAGGTTATTGTGCTCCTGCGTGACCCACTCGAGAGGGCTTGGTCTCATGCCAAGAAAGACCTTATCCGTGACACGGGAAGACAGGCATCAATTGAGGAATTCCTTCAATTCTGCAGTTCGCAAGAACAACTCAATCGAGCAGACTATGCAGGGATTCTTGCGCGTTGGCAGCGTCATCTTAAACCTGGTCACTGCCTCATTACTCGCGGAGAGCGCATAACATCGGATCCCGAAGGTCTTCTCCGGGATGTGCTCACATTTCTCGGCGCACATGATTGCCGCCCCCCTAGCCTGCGACATATAACAACCCGCCAGAATCCAACCGCCGGGCTAAAAATTCCACATGCCGTTCGCGCGGAGTTAGAATTAATCCTCCGCCACCATCTGGAATTCTACGAAGAACTGAAAAATCGCATCGGCGATTTAATGATCGTTTAAAGCTTCCTCAGCCCTATACACATGAAAGATTTTGATCGATTTCTTGCCTCCGGATTCCGGGCCCGCCTGTCCACTTTGTTAGAAATTTTGGAGGATCAGCTTAAACGCCGGGGAAGTTTGGCCGTTTTTGTTTTCACACTTGTTTACTACGGTCTCTACTATAATACGGGACTTACGCTGACGGGGGAGGCTGGCAGCAACGCTCTTATTGCGACGCGAATTATTGAGGGATGGCAACCCATCAAAGGTATGTTTATTGGATACAACCTGATGTGGTTCTATCCGCTTGCATGGATATTTCAGGTCACAGGCCCCCACCTACTTGCAACACAGATATTTTTCATGGCGCTTGCGGGCGCAACCGGTTGGATCGGTTTTATCTTGGTGCGCAAAGCTACAGGATCCGCTATTCTCGCTGCTTTGGCGGCGGGTTTGATGATCCTTATGCCAGGCGCAATTTTTCGGAACTACATGGGCTTTATTGGCACTCTCGCCTCTTTTGCCTTGGTCCGGGGATACGTGATAGAGGCGTCATCTCCCGTAAGGCAATGTCTGTGGATGGGATTCGCGGGAGCTTCCTTGAGCCTTTGCTTTCTTATACGCATTGAACCCTCGCTATTACTCGGTGTTCTTTGGATTGGACTTGTGTTCGTGTATCCCATTGGCTTCAAGAATCTCTTTTTTAAGCGCCTAGGCGTCTTGAGGGTCGGCACCATTGTCGCAATGGTCGCCTTTCTTCTAGTTCATACCCCTTTCGCGCTGCAAGCACAGCAAGGAGGTTTTGGAAAGGAATTCTTGAACCAGTATACCCAGTTCATCCACATGCTCCGTTCGGAATTCATGTTGGAAGTGAAGAAGCTCTCTACGACAGAAAACACACCTGCTACTCCGGAAGCTCATGATTCTGTGCCTGTTTCCATAAATGCCCCCGTGAAGATCGATACTCCGACACCTTTGGTTGAGAAGAAAAGCGCTGGCCCAGACCGGGATGGGCGCCGTGCGCGCCCTTCGTTTGAAAATCTTTTCCGCTGGCAGAAACCTTCGTATTTTGATCTTTCTATCTACTTTCCAGTGCTTTCCTCAGGAGTCTTGGCACTTGCTGGTTTAGGGATTCTGGCTAATGGGTTGAAGCGAGGTTGTCTTCGAATGCGCTTTCTTGGTTTATTGCTATTGGTGACCACGGGATGCGCACTCAGTCTCTTCTCCCAATATTTCTTTTTTAGGCCTGATAGTGTGCACCTCGCGGAGTTTATGGTGCCCTTTTACCCGGCTCTCGCCTGCGGTATTGCTATCGGGCTTGAACTCCTGCGAAGAAATAAAGGCATTCTTGTAAGAATTACGGCTTTTATTCTCATCTCTATCTGCACACTTCAAATCATCGTGGCCTTCAACTCCCTCTTTGGACGTGAGGGCTCAGGCAGTATCCGGTCAAGCCGTGGCAAGAGCGCTCTCTTTGAGTCGGCCGGAGGCACTCGATTTCGCGTCAAACCAGCCGATCTGGCACAATGGGAGGGATTGCGTAATGCAATTTTAGCACATTCAACCTCAGGAGATTACTTAGTTACGTATCCCTATGTCCCAGTCCTTAACATGATATCCGAGAGGCCTTCCTACCAGTTCAAACTTTATGTGGACAATGCCACCGAACCCGCCAACTTTTCACTTGGAGCCATTGCGGAGTTCGAAAAAAGAAAACCGGCTATTGTCGTTGTCAATAATAGGGATATCAATAAGACTGAGTTCTCACGTTTCAAAAACTGGGCGGCCCTATTTTACCAGCACATCGCAGCAAACTACGTTCTAGTAGGAACCTACTTTGAAAACGTCGAAGTTTTTGTGCGCCCAGATAAAGTCACTACACACGATCCTTAAAAGCTTCACAACAGGAGTTTAGAACACGATCGACGGGAATTTTAAGCATGAGATCGGAGGCAGGAGTTTTCTTTAACTCCTCCTCGCCGAGCCAATCCTGCGGGCGGATCATCCAGTTTTTTACCTTCCAAGGGTGGTATTCAAAAACGGGGGAGGGGCCGAAGAGGCAGACACTTGGGCAGTGTGCGGCGGCGGCGAGGTGCATGGCAGCGGTGTCCACGCCGATGAAAAAGGCGGCTCGCTGTAGCAGCCAGGCGAGTTGGTTCCAACCGGCCCGGCCGTCTGTCGAGGAGACCCGTTCGCCGAGTCGCGACTGCAGGCTCCGCGCTTCAGCGACCTCCTCTGCACCAGGACCGCAACTCAGAACGAGGTGAGGGACAAAGGTGAGAACTTCCTTGAGCAGGGTTTCCCAGCGCTCGAGCGGCCAGGACTTGCGCGGCCAGCGTGTGTGGAAGTGAACCACCGCGAAGCTCCCCGGCTCAAGGTTCGCGCCGTTGCCCCAAGCCTTCATGCGCTCAGGCGCGAAGCGGAGGGGCGGGGGATCTTCCAGAAGACCCAACACCTCTCGGGGGCACGTGTGGTCGCGAACCACTTGGTGCTTGGGATAGCGTTTCGTGAGGCAAATCGTGTGAAAAAACGGTCTCCAAAACCACCTGAGGGTTCGGTGCTCGTTTGTGCAGCGCTGAGGCGTTCGGGCGGCCAGTGCAAAGACACGCGCGCGGTCGCTGTCTGTGAGCTCGAAGACGAAATCAAAATGCGTTCTCCGCAACATCGCCGCGAGCTTGAGATCTTCGACCCATTCGCCTCGATTGCGTTTTGCGGCATCCGGGTTTGCCGTTGTCAGAATCCTGTCGATTTCGGGGCACCCGACAAGGATCGTATCGCAGGTCCGTCGCACGAGGACCCAGATTTCCGCGTGCGGGAGTTTTTGCTTGGTCGCCACGAGGGTTGGCGTGAGCAGAAGCGAGTCGCCGATGTGCCGGAGTTTAATGAAGAGAATCCGCATCGGCGGGCGCGGCAATTTGGGAGACAAACGAGACGGTGGCTCCTACCACTCCACGCCGACGATCGTGAGCGTTGTGGCCTGAAAAGGCGTCCCCCCAGAGATGTCTTTTGACACATTTTTCTCTCCGTTGCCGTAGCTGGCGGGAGCAGCGGGATTCAAGAGCTGCCAGGGTTTATCCACATTGAAAATCTGGCTCACAATTCCATCAATGGTGGGTTTTAATTCCGGCGCTTCAACGGCGATCTCCCGCTGCACGCCCTCCGGGGCAACAAAATCTTGGGCTCCGAGAAGTGCAGGCACCATAAGAACCGCAATAAAGATCTTTGTTCTCATGAGATTCCAATAAGCCAAGCCCCCTCTTTTGGCAAGCAAGCAATCCCCGGGTATGGCAGCGAGAGGCGCTCTGCAAGCGTGTGAGAGGAGATTCGACTTGGGGGCGATGGGATTACTCGAGCCGATTTCCACTTGAGTCGACGGGCGTCTGGGCGGCCTCTTCCGGGAAGCCGCCGAGTGGCTTGGCTCGGAGCGGGCGCCCCGCAAGTTTGGCGCCTTGGGCTCCGAGTTTAGTGGAGATGGCGGCTGTGATTGTGCGCGCTGTGCGTCGGGCATCGGCGGCGAGTCCTGCCGTGGTGGCACTGGCTATGAGGCGCGGGCCGACACCGAACGGACCACTGAAGAGCGCTCCCGGCTCGGCGTTCGAGCCCCCGGTGGTTTCAATCTGTGCGATGCGCGTGAGGCGGCCCTTGCGGTCGGGTTGGAAAATGTCAACGCGTGTCTCGGTTTTTGTGGCACCGAGTCCCCAGCCGATGAAGGCGCGAAGGGCGCGACTGCCTTGGTGGACGCGAACGAAGTGCCCGGTGATGACCCAGCTTTTGGAGTCTGTGATTTTTTCATCGTTTGCGACGACGATGGCCGGTCGCACATACTTCGTGAGGCGCTCGGCGAGCCGAACGGCGAATTCGCGGGAGAATTTTTCCTTGAAAGCGGCAAGCTCATCGCCCTCGCGATCCACGCGGAATTTGTCACGATCGATCGAGAAGGGGGTGACAAAAATCCGTTCGGGAACGGGTGTTGGGGCGGCTTCCCACTGTTGACGCGACACGCTCACGGAGGCACATCCGCTCAAGACGAGCGTGGGGAGCAGACACAGGCAGACGGTTCTGAGATTCATTGAAAACAGTCATAGCCCCGATTGCTCGTCCTGTTGAGTGAAAAGGCCCTGTTTAAATTGCGGGTGACGGAAAGTTGGTTTACCAATTGCGGGCCATGAACAATCTACCAAACAATGTCGCACGCATTTTTGTGCCAATTCTCATCCTGCTCGTTGCGGCATTTGCCGTGCTTTCGAGCATGACAGTAGTCGTCGAGAGCGGCCATGTAGGCGTGATCAACACGCTCGGCGCAGTGCAACCGGTGGCCCTTCCTGAGGGATTTCATCTCAAAAAGCCGTTCATCGACAAAATCCAGCAGATGGATATCCGACTCACGGCCAGCAATGCGCAGGCCACGGCGGCCTCGAAGGATTTGCAGACCGTCACGACCCAAGTGACCACGCAATATTCGCTCAACGGCAACTTTGCTCCGCAGATTTATCAGCGTATCGGCACGCTGCCCAAGGTGGCGGCATCGCTTGTCGAGCCCGCGATCCAGGAGTGTGTGAAGGGCATCACCGCCAAATTCACCGCCGAGGAGTTGGTCACAAAACGCGAGCTGGTAAAACAGCAAATCCAGGAAGCGCTCACCAACTTTCTCAACAACACGCTTCGCGAAAAGGAACTCGTCAATTCGATCAACATTGCCAATCTCGCGATCACGGATTTCAACTTTTCCGAGGAGTTCAACCGCGCGATCGAAGCGAAGGTCAAGGCCGAGCAAATGGCCCTCCAAGCGAAGAATGAAAAAATCATGCGCGTCACTCAGGCCGAGGCGAGTGCCGAGGAGCGCAAACTCGCCGCGTCAGCGGAGGCCTTTTCCACGGAGGTTCAATCCAAAGCCCGCGCCGATGCGATTCAGCGGGAAGCCCTCGCCCTCAAGCAGAGCCCGGAAATCATCCAACTCCGCTCGATCGAGAGATGGGATGGCGTCCTGCCCCGCATCAGTGGTGGAGGAGTGATGCCATTCTTGAACATCGACAACATTGTGAAAGGCAAGGAAGGCGAGTAGGGGCGACCCATCCGCAATGGGGTGGGCTTCCGCACGCCGCCAATGATGGAGGATCCGGCTGCGAGCCGAAACTGTTTTCGACAAAGCCGTCCTTTCTCCTTGAGAAAAGACGCCCGTTTGATTGACGCCTCAGGGAATTTCGACGGCTTCGCAGACGTCCTGCCAACCTGGGAAGTTCCAGTCATTCGGAAATCCGCGACACTGCAAGGGTTTCACGGGTTGCACGCGGCAGTCGCTGCCGTCGAGGAAAATGCAGGCTCCATCGGCTTGGTCGATGAGGGCGAGACCGTCGCGGCGGGGACGCAGGCGGGTGAGGTTTTGGATGAATGCGCTCTCCTCCATGCCGAGGTGTTGTGAGATTGCGGTGATGTCCTCCTCCGTGAGTTTGACAAAGCCGGGCCAGCGGCAGCAGTTCGTGCACCGTTGGCAGGCGTAGCGGGGGGGACTGGCGCTACGTTTCACCGAGCCGTTTTCCCGGCAGGAGGTAGTTGACGGCATAGTCGCGCACAGCCTCTTCGAGCGGAGTTGTGGCCCGCTGGTATCCGGTGGCGCGAAGTTTCGAGATATCCGCGCAGGTATGGTATTGATACTGGTGACGGATGCTTTCGGGCATGTCGAAAAACTCAATGTCGGGAGTTTTTTCCAAGGCGGTGAAGAGGGCGGTGGCGAGGTCCAGCCAGGTGCGTGCCACACCGGAACCGATATTGAAGAGGCCGCCGGCATCCTCGTTCTCTGCGAGGTGGAGCGTCATTTCCACGGCATCCTTCACATACACAAAATCACGCATCTGCCCACCGTCGGGGTATTCGGGCCTGTGGCTTTTGAAAAGACGGATGCGACCGGATTTTTGAATTTCGTCAAACGCCTTGCACACGAGGCTACGCATATCGCCCTTGTGATATTCGTTGGGTCCAAAAACGTTGAAATATTTGATTCCCACGATATCGGGGAGGATTTCCTCGCGGGAAGCGTAGAGGTCGAAAAGGTGCTTTGAGTAGCCGTAGAGGTTGAGCGGACGGAGGCGCGAGAGATTCTCCATCTTGTCGTCCATTCCTGCCGAACCGTCCCCATATGTCGCCGCCGAGGAGGCATAGACAAAGCGCGCCCCGGAGAAGAGCGCCCACCGGCAGAGGGATTTTGTGTAGGCGTAATTGTTGTCGAGGACGAACTCCGCGTCCGTGACGGTAGTCGAAGAGCATGCGCCGAGGTGGAACACGGCGGAGAAACGCCCGAAGCGGTCGGGGTCTTCCTCAATGCCCTGCAAAAAATCCGCCGCAGGAACATAATCGTCAAAAGTGAGCGGAAGCATATTGCGCCATTTCTCATCCTCGCCGAGCGAGTCGGTGACAATAATCTGGGTGATGCCGCGCTGGTTGAGAGCGTGCACGAGAGCGCTGCCGATAAAACCTCCCGCCCCTGTCACGAGAACGCGTGCTTTTTCGTGGAGCAGGGCATCGCGCGGGTTGAGCTTTTTCTCGCCGCTGTGGCGCAAACCATGGGATCTCGGCGGACGAGGCGGGTGTTTCGCGGCGGATGGATGGTCGGACATGGCGAGCAAGGCTATTTCAATTTGAGGCCCATGGTCTCGAACGTCTCGTCGAAAAGGGCTGTTTTCGGACCGAAGATGAATTTCGCGCCGGCAACGTATTCGCGGGCTTTTTTGTTGTTTCCCTTTTTGTTCTCCCAGGCGGCCTGGGCATAATACCACGCGGGGGAGTCGCCGGGATACTTGATCGCGTTCATGACCTTTTTCGCACGGTCGTCTTCGTTCAACTGCAGGTCGCAGAGCACCACCTTGAACTGCAGCAGCTCGTTGCGCGCGTCCTTCGCCCGCATCGCTTGGAAATGCTCGCGCGCCTCGGCGTATTTTTTTTCAAGGAAGAGAAGCTCGCCGAGATTGTATTGAGCGGGGAAGAAATCCGGACTCTTTGATAGAGCGAGGCGAAAATACTCATCAGCCTGCTGGTAGTTCTGCTTTTTGGTGTAAACAGACCCGATGAGGTTGATCACGAGAGGATCGTCCGGGCGCTGCTTCTGGAGTTCCTGCAACCCGGCCAGAGCCTCGTCGTATTTTTTCACGTCGAACGCCGCGAGGATTTTCTCAATCGAAGCTTGGGCGGACTCCTCCGCGCTGGGCCGGGAAACCTGGGCGGTGGCGGCGTGGAGTGCAAAAAGCAGGGGGAGGACGATGTAGCGGCTCATTGTGATTGTGGCGCATATCCTGCAGCCCGCACCTGTTGCGGGCAATGCCAAAACTCGGCCAATCGAGAGGCCCTCGGGCATTGAACCCTGACGCGCGCCCCCTCCCGGTTTCCTCCGATTGACTCCTCCCCGCGGCGAGGCTAAAAAGACGCTTCTTGTGAGATCCACTTTAGAAAAACTCGAGCAAATCCACCGTCGTCCCCTCTTCGACCTCCTTCAGGAAAGCCGTCGTGTGTTTTTGGAATTTTGGCCAAAGAATGAGATTCAGCTGTGCACGCTTCTGAGCGTGAAAACAGGGGGCTGCAGCGAGGATTGCGGCTATTGCGCCCAGAGCGCCCATTACAACACGGGGCTGCCACGCGAGCGCCTCATGACCGCGCAGGAAGTCCTCCCGGTTGCGGAACGCGCGAGGGAAAATGGCTCGACCCGATTCTGCATGGGCGCTGCTTGGAAAGGGGTTCGCGACGGGGATCCGAAGTTCGAGACCATGCTGGAGACCGTGCGCGAGGTAAGCAAGCTGGGCATGGAGGTCTGCGTGACCCTCGGCCAACTCGGCGACATCGAGGCCCGCAAGCTCAAGGAGGCAGGACTCACAGCCTACAACCACAACATCGACACCTCGCCAGAGCACTACGCAAAGATTGTCAGCACCCACACCTTCGAGGACCGGCTCAATACCATTGGCTCGGTGCAACGCGCCGGCTTGAGCGTTTGCTGCGGCGGAATCATCGGCATGGGGGAAAACGAGACCGACCGCCTGCGCATGCTCGAGGTCCTGTGTTCGCTCGATCCCGAGCCCGAGAGCGTGCCGATCAATTGCCTCACTCCCATCGAGGGCACTCCGCTGGCGAACACGCCACCTATCGACACCTTCGAATTGGTGCGCCTCATCGCCACCGCGCGCATTGTTTTACCAAAAGCAAAAATCCGCCTCTCCGCTGGCCGCGACCGCCTCTCTCGCGAGGCCCAAGCCCTCTGCCTCTTCGCTGGAGCGAATTCAATTTTCTACGGCGACAAGCTCCTCACCGCGAGCAACCCCGGAGTGGACGACGACCGAGCGCTCCTGGAAGCCCTCGGCCTCGCCCCACAAGCTCCCTACTCCGACCGACCAGCACCCACCGCCCTCGCGTGAGAATTGCACTTGGCAGCGACCACGCGGGCTTTGAATACAAAGAGGCCATAGCCGCCCACCTCAAACGGAGAGGCCACTCGGTCACCGACTTTGGAGCCTACAGCAACCTGAGCACGGACTACCCGGTATTCGTCATTCCCGCCGCCGAGGCGGTCGTGCGCGGCGAGGCGGACCGCGCCATCGTCCTCGGCGGATCCGGAAACGGGGAGGCCATCGCGGCAAACAAGGTCAAGGGCATCCGCTGTGCCATTAGCTGGAGCCTCGAGACGGCGGAGCTTTCCCGTCGCCACAACGACGCCAACGCCCTTTCCATCGGCCAGCGCATGATCCCCCTCGCGTTGGCTTTTGAGATTGTGGATGTCTGGCTCGAGACCCCCTTCGACGGCGAGCGCCATGCCAGGCGCATCCAGGAACTCGACTGCTACGAGGCAGGCGGCGGCCACAGGGGCATGATTGCCGTGCTCGAGCGCAAAACCACGCTATGACCATCTTGCAGCCCGCTTTTTCGCCGGTGGAAGCGGACCCGCTGCGCCAGACCATCCGTCGCTCGCAGGATTTCCTGCTCTCGCTGCAATTGCCCGACGGATACTGGCAGGGCGAGCTTCATGTGGATGCCACGCTGTGCGCGGACACCCTCCTCCACATGCACTGGAGCGGACGCATCGACGAGATTCTCCAGGCCAAGTGCGCCGACCACATTCGCCGCAAGCAAACCGCCGACGGGGGCTGGAACATCTTTGTCGGCGGGCCCAGCGAGATCAACGCCTCCGTCAAAGCCTACTTCGCCCTCAAGCTCGCCGGCGACTCGCCCAACGCCTCTTGGATGCGTGAGGCTCGGGCGAACATCCTCCGCCTTGGCGGCATCCCGCAAGTCAATACCTACTGCCGCCTCTACCTCGCCCTCCTCGGGCAGTTCCCCTGGGATTACGTTCCCACGATCCCCCCGGAAATCTTCCTCTTTCCACGGTGGTTCTTTTTCAACATCCACGAGATGTCCTCGTGGAGCCGCACCATCATTGCTCCGCTCGCGATCCTCAACCACTTCAAGCCGACCCGCAACCTCCCCGCCGCGCAGCAACTCCACGAGCTCTACCCCGCCGGAATGGGGGATGCCGACTTCTCCCTCAAAAAAGACCGCCGGTTCTGGGCTTGGCGGAATTTTTTCCTGCGCTGCGATGCCGTGCTGAAAATCTACAACCGCATTCCCGTCCACCCCCTTCGCAAGCTTGCCCTCAAACGCACCGAGGAATGGATGACCGCCCGCATGGGGGAGGGCAGCGAGGGGCTTTCCGCGATTTTTCCCGCCATGCTCAATAGCCTCATGGCCCTCCAAACACTCGGCTACCCGGCCGACCACCCGCTCGTGCAGAAGGCGGAAGCCGATTTCGCAGGCCTTTTCCTGGACGACGCCGACGGCTTTCGCATCCAGCCCTGCCTCTCCCCCGTCTGGGACACCGCCATCACCACCATTGCCCTCGGCGAATCCGGCGTCCCAAAAAACCACCCCCAACTGCAGAAAGCCGCCGCCTGGCTGGAATCCCGGGAGGTGCGCTTCGCGGGGGACTGGGCCGCCCGCAATCCCGGAGTCGAGCCCAGCGGCTGGGCGTTCGAGCACTCCAACAAATACTACCCCGATACCGATGACACCATGATGGTCCTCATGGCGCTGCGCCAGTGCACTCCCGCGGACGCCGACAAACACGGGGCACTTTTCCAGAGAGCCCTCAAGTGGCTTCTCTCCTTTCAATGCGACGACGGCGGCTGGGCGGCGTTTGATAAAAACCTCAACGCCTCCTGGCTTGAACACGTGCCCTTCGCCGACCACAACGCGATCCTCGACCCCACCTGCAGCGACCTCACCGCGCGTGTGCTCGAGCTCCTCGGCCAGATCGGCCACGACCCGCGAGCCCCCGAGGTCCGCCGTGCGGTCGCCATGCTCCGCCGCACGCAGGAAGCCGATGGATCTTGGTATGGACGCTGGGGCGTCAATTATATCTACGGCACTTGGCAGGCCCTCCGTGGTCTTGCATCCATCGGCACAAACATGGACGAAGAGTGGATTCGCCGCGCCCTCGTCTGGCTCGAAAGCTGCCAGAACGACGACGGCAGCTGGGGCGAGACCTGCGAGTCCTACAATTTCCCTGCCCTCAAAGGCCGTGGAGCGGGCACGCCGAGCCAGACCGCCTGGGCCCTCATGGGTCTGTGCGCTGCCGGTGACCCCCACCGCGAATCCATCCAACGAGGTATTTCCTGGCTTGTCTCCACCCAGAACCCCGACGGTTCCTGGAGCGAAAGCCACACCACAGGCACGGGTTTCCCCTGCGTTTTTTATCTTAAATACGACATGTATCGGAACCACTTCCCGCTGCTCGCGCTTGCGACCTTCAAAAAGTTGTTGGGATAGGTCGGTTGCTCCACCACGCCATGGAGTCCCTCTGGAGTCGGGGTGTCGCATGTTTGATGAGTCCAGGCTTTGCCTCCGGGCCCACTTGTCTTTAGTTTAGCCGCTTCCCATCATGCCCGGAGTTTACATCAAGACCTATGGCTGCCAGATGAACGAGCGCGACTCCGAGCAGGTGTCGAAGATGCTCGTCGAGCGCGGCTACAAACTCGTCCCCGACGAAACCGAGGCCGACGTGATTCTGCTCAACACCTGCAGCGTGCGCGACATGGCCGAGCAAAAGGCGATTGGTAAAATGGGCATGCTTCGCAAGCTCCGCAAAACCCGTCCGCATCTCGTTCTCGGCTACCTTGGCTGTATGGCGCAGGCGCGTGGCGAATCGCTTTTGCAGACCTCCCCGCATGTGGACCTCGTTGTCGGCACACAGAAATTCCACCGCGTGGCCGACTACGTGGACGACCTCCTGCAAGCACGCATGCACACGCTCATCGACGACGAGCGGCGACCGATCGTGGACACCGACGAGGAGCCGGGCTCACAGGGCACGATCCGCGATCAGGAGGTGCAGGCCGGGCAAGTCACCGCCTTTGTCTCGATCATGCAAGGCTGCAACATGCACTGCGCCTTCTGCATTGTTCCGCAAACACGCGGCGCTGAACGCGGGCGAACGATCGCGGACATCACCACCGAAGTCCGGACCCTCGCCGAACGCGGAGTGAAGGAAGTCACCCTCCTTGGCCAAATCGTGAACCTTTACGGCCGCAACGAATTTCCGAAAGTCGATGGGAAAAGCCCGTTCGTCCAGTTGCTGGAGGCTATCGACGGGGTCGATGGCATCGAGCGCATCCGCTTCACCTCCCCCCACCCCATCGGCTACCGGGATGATCTCATCGAAGCCTTTACCCGGCTGCCAAAGCTCGTCGAGCACATCCACCTTCCCCTCCAGAGCGGCTCCGACCGCATTCTGAAGATCATGCGCCGCGGCTACACGGCCGGAAAATTCCAAGCCCTCGCTGAACGCATCCGCGCCGCCCGCCCAGGCATGGCGATCACCACCGATGTGATCGTCGGCTTCCCCGGCGAGACTGATGAGGACTACCTCGCCACGCGCGCGCTGGTGGACGAGGTCTCCTTCGACAACGCCTTTGTTTTTCGCTACTCGCAGCGACAAAATACCCCCGCCGCAGGCATGGCGGAGCAACTGCCCGAGCCCGTCAAAGAGGCCCGCAATAAGGATCTCCTGGATGTGGTAAACCGGCATGTCGCCCTCAAACTCGATGCCATGGTCGGCACCCAGACCGAGATTCTCTGCGAGGGCACAAGCCGCCACAACGCCGCCAGACTCACCGGCCGCACACGCACAAATAAAATCGTCGTCTTCGAGGGCGCCCCCCGCCACATCGGCCAACTCCTCCCTGTGAAAATAACACGCGCCAGCGGGTCGACCCTCTACGGAGATCCCGACGTCCTCTAAACGGGCCGGCACCAGCTGGTCTGGAGTGACGCGGGCAGGCTGTTCCCCTCAGGCTTCCGTCAAAACCATCCCGGACTCGGTGAGCGCGATGCGGCGTTGGCGGTAGAGATTTCCGAGGGCTTGCTTGAAGGCTTTTTTACTGGTCTGGAAGGCAGCCCGGATTTCCTCGGGGGTGCTGGAGTCGTTCAGCGGGAGTGTGCCCTTGTTGGCTTGGAGAGAGGCGAGGATGCGGTCAGCCAGCGGAGCAATGCGCTGGTAGCCTTCGGCGTCGAGGCAGAGATCGATTTTCCCGTCGGGGCGGATGGCTTTGATGGTGCCCTCGCAGCGTTGTCCGATCTCGAGGAGGGTGCCGATTTCGGTGCGGAAGAGAAGCCCGATGCGGGAGTTGTTGATGATCGCGTTATAGCCCAGGGGCGTGGCATCGGCGATGAGCAGGGACACCTTGTAGCCGGGTTTGTAGGGAGCCGGGGAATGGTCGATGCGATACTTCCAGCGTGATGTGGCAATGATGCGATCGGTTTCGTGGTCGATAAAAACATGGACGATCACGGTTTCGCCCAAGGCCACGCGGCGCTCCTGCTCCCGGATGGGCAGGAGCAGATCCTTGTTGAGACCCCAGTCGAGAAAAGCGCCGATGCGTTGGTGGACTTCCCGGACTTTCAGGGCCGCAAAGCTGCCGACCGTGGCCAATGGCTCGCGCGTCGTTGCCACAAGTCGGTCTTCGGAATCGCGGTAGATAAAAACATCAAGCTCATCGCCGGGCTTGGCGCCTTTGGGGATGGAATCGCCCGGGAGAAGAATCTCCCCGAGTTGGCCACCGTCGAGGTAGAGGCCGGGCTGGGAGTCTTTGAGCACGGTGAGGCGGTTGCGCTTCCCCAGAATCGCTGTGTGCGCCGGATCAGGCTCGGGATTTTGCGCGAAATCTTGGTGTGCGGCAGGCATTGATCAGACCACCATCCCCGCAGCCACGGTCTCGTGCGTGCCAGGGTCGATGAGGACGAAGGAGCCGGTGAGCCGGTTGCGGCGGTAGGAGTCGTGGAAGAGGGGATTGGCCGTGCGCAGGGAGATTCGGCCAATATCGTTCATGGCGAGGTGCGGGACCCCTTCCTTTTTGTGCAGGGTTTCGATATCCACCTGATAGCGCAATTCCTGCACGATGGCCTTGGTTTCCTTGGTCGTGTGGCGAAGGAGATACTTGCCGCGGGGTTCCATCGGTTTCTGGGAAAACCAGCAGACCATGGCCTCGACATCCTGGCTGGAGCGCGGCGGGTTGTTTGCCTTCACAAGCATGTCGCCGCGCGAGATGTCGATCTCGTCCTCCAGCGTCATCACAACAGACTGTGGAGGGAATGCCTCATCGAGTTCCTTGCCGCCGGGTTGGTGGATTTTCCGGATTCGTGTGCCGAAGCCGGATGGCAGGACGGTCACGGCGTCGCCGGGTTTGAAGACTCCGCCGGCAATGCGACCCGCATAGCCACGGAAGTCGTGATGTTCCTGAGAGAGGGGGCGAATGATCCACTGGACGGGAAAGCGCGCGTCCACATGGTTCGAAGTGCCGCCAGTGTAGACGGTCTCGAGATGGTAGAGGAGCGACGGGCCTTGGAACCAAGGCATCTTGGAGGACTTCTCGACCACATTGTCGCCGTTGAGCGCGGAGAGCGGGATCGGCATGATCTCGGCCACGTCGTCGAGGCGGGACGCGAAGTCGTAGAAGCTGGCCACGATATCCTGAAAAACCGACTCGCTGTGATCAACGAGATCCATTTTGTTCACGGCGAGGATGAGGTGGCGGATGCGCAGGAGGTTTGAAACGAAAGCGTGCCGCTTGGTTTGCTCAATGATCCCCTTGCGGGCATCGACTAAAATAATGGCCAGATCCGCTGTGGAAGCGCCTGTGACCATGTTGCGGGTGTATTGGATGTGGCCCGGCGTGTCGGCAATGATGAACTTGCGGCGGGGCGTGGCGAAGTAGCGGTAGGCGACATCGATGGTGATGCCCTGCTCGCGCTCGGCACGAAGACCGTCCGTGAGCAGCGCGAGGTTCACCACCGCGTCGCCGCGGCGTCGGGAGCTTTCCTCCACGGCCAGAAGCTGGTCCTCGAAGATGCTCTTGGAGTCATAAAGAAGGCGTCCGATGAGGGTCGATTTCCCGTCATCAACGGAGCCGGCGGTGGCAAAGCGAAGAAGATCCATGGTTGTTAAAAATTAAAAATACCCCTCGCGTTTACGGTCTTCCATCGCGGTCTCGGAACGCTTGTCGTCGGAGCGCGTGCCGCGCTCGGTCTGCCGCGCGGCAGCCACCTCGGCGATGACCTCGTCGAGGTTCGAGGCGGTCGACTCCACCGCTCCGGTGCAAGTAATGTCTCCGATGGTGCGGAAACGAACCATCTTGCGCACGGCTTTCTCGCTCTCCTGCATCGGCACGAATTCCGATACGGCGAGATACGATCCGTTGCGCAGAAAGACATCGCGCTCGTGCGCAAAATACAACGAGGGGAGATCGATCTGCTCGCGCTGGATATACATCCACACGTCCATCTCAGTGAAGTTGGAGAGCGGGAAGACCCGGAAATGCTGGCCCGGCTGATACCGGCCATTGAAAAGATTCCACAACTCGGGGCGTTGGTTTTTAGGATCCCACTGGCCGAACTCGTCCCGGTGGGAGAAGAACCGTTCCTTGGCGCGCGCCTTCTCCTCGTCGCGGCGGCCGCCACCTAGGCAGGCGTCGAAACGGTGCTCCTCGATGGCGTCGAGCAGGGTGACCGTCTGCAAGGCGTTGCGCGAGGCGAACAATCCCCGCTCCTCCTTCACGCGACCGGTATCGATCGAGTGCTGGACGGAACCCACGACCATCCGCGCGCCGAGTTTACCGGCAAAGGCATCCCGATACTCGAGCGTCTCGCTGAAGTTGTGCCCGGTGTCCACATGCAGCAGGGGGAACGGGATTTTCGCTGGCCAAAACGCTTTCGAGGCGAGATGCGCCATCACGATGGAATCCTTCCCGCCGGAAAAAAGCAGGGCGGGATTCTGAAATTGGGCGGCCGTTTCGCGCAGGATGAAAATCGCCTCCGCTTCGATCTGGTCGAGATGGTCGAGATGGTAATGTGGCATGTGTGGCTTGGAAAAAGAGCGTTTCAGAAATCCCGGGGCCCTTGCCTCAGAGTGCACCGCCTGCGGCCGTCGCCGTGCGGAAATAATCAAGCAAACGCGCGGCACATTCCTCTTCCGAAGACGCCTCCGTGTCAAGAATGAGGCATCCGTTCGAGGGCTCCTCGAATCCACTGTCCTTGCCTGTGAACTGCTTCAGTGCCCCCTCCCTCGCCTTGGCATAGAGCCCCTTGGGATCCCTCGCGGCACACGTGTCGAAGCCCGCGCGCACATACACCTCGTGAAAGTCGCCGCCGATGATCCGCTGCGCAAGGTCCCGCAACCCGCGCCGGGGTGTGATGACAGAAACGATGACAATCACGCCCAGTCCCGCCAGCAACCTCGCTGTTTCCGAAACGCGCCGCACATTCTCGGCACGGTCCTCATCCGAGAATCCCAGATTCACGTTCAAGCCGGTGCGCAGATTGTCGCCGTCGAGGATCGCTGTGAAGCGCCCTTCCTCATGCAGAGCCCTCTCGACGCGATTGGCGACGGTCGATTTTCCCGAACCAGAGAGCCCATACAACCACAGCACGGCACCACGCTGTCCCAAGAGGGCCTCCTTCGCCTCGCGGCCAAGAAAACGACCTGTCTCCGGGTGGATGTTCCGATCTTTATGCTGTTCCATTTCTTGGGAAAATCACCTCGCCTTGCGAAACACTCCAGTCAAATCGCGATGCGTGAGACGCAAACATTCCCGCCCGCTCACATCCGGCTTGCCCCGATGTCCGCTAGCGGGCTGCGCTCGCCCTTGGTGAGGCGGACGTGGGCCGCGAGCGAAGCGCCGCTGAGGCGGTTGCGCGTGTAAACAAGCCCGTTCGAGCGACTGTCCACGTAGGGGTTGTCAATCTGCTCCGGGTCGCCGACCATGACGAGCTTGGAGCCGCGCGACATGCGAGTCACCACCGTCTTGGCCTCCAGCGGCGTGAGTTGCTGCGCCTCATCAAGGACGAAAAACCGGTTCGGGATGGAGCGGCCCCGGATGTAGCACAACGCCTCGATCTCGAGCAGACCGCGCTCGATCAATTGCTCGTAGGGTTTGACCACGGGATGATGCGCCGCGGACGGCACGGACTCCTTCTTACGGTCCCCGCCGGGCTTGGTCTTTCCCATGGGTCTGGCATCCTGCATCGGCAGCAGAACCTCGCACGCATCGTAGATCGACTGGAGCCAAGGGTGCATTTTCTCATTCAGCGTGCCCGGCAGAAAACCAAGCGTGTCTCCCATGGAAACCACCGGACGACTCACTGTCAGGCCATTGAAATCCCGCCGTCCCGTGAGATGGAGTCCAGCGGCCACAGCCAGCAGGGTTTTTCCCGTTCCCGCTTGCCCGAAGCACGTCACGAGGGAGATGGCAGGGTCGAGCAAGGCATCAAGAAAGCACTGCTGGCCGGGATTTGCGGGGCGAATCTCGATGCCGCGCGGAATCTGGAGATGCGAGGGGATGTTGAGCCGGGAGAGGATTCCGCCACCAGTGTGGCGCGCGGGGAGAAGCTTTGTCTCCGAGGCTTTCAGCAAAACATATTCGTTGAGAACCAGGGCACCGGTGCGCTCGAGTGGCAATGCGATGGAGCCGGAACTCCCGAAGCGCTGCAGTTCGTGGGATTCAACAGCGATGTCCCGGAGGTCGCCGCCCTCGGCGTCGCGCACGCCCACCTTGTCGTTGAGGTAGTCCTCGCAGGGCAGCCCCACGGCCATGGCGCGGAGCTGCATGTTGATGTCTTTCGTAACAAGAAATGTTGGCGCGGACTCGCGCTCCTGCAAGGCCAGAGCGGCTCCCATGATCCGGTGATCCATGCGGTCTCTGTCGGGAAAGATTTTGACGAACTGCTTCATCGCGGCGGACTGGCGGCCCTTTTCCGACAATCCGTTCACAAGGATCCGCACAGATCCTCCGCCCTCGGTCGCGGCTCCGCCGGTGACACTGGCGGAGTCATGGCCAAAAATCTGACTCAAAAAGCGATGTGCCTGCCTGGCATTGGCGCCGCGTTCGCTCTGCTCATTTTTAAAATTGTCCAACTCGGTGAGGACATCGACAGGAATGAAAACGTGGTTGTTCTCAAAGCGGTTCAGGCAATGCGGATCGTGCAGGAGCACGTTCGTGTCGAGGACGAAGTTTTTCACGACTCCGGCCGCCCGGGTGCGTTCCGAGGAGGCAAGTTCGGGGAAAAAGATTCCCTGCTCTTCGTTGGGTTCGAGAGGGGTGGCGCGGTGCATCGAGGGCATTCGGGTGGGTCCGGATTTATTGGGTGGCATGTCTTGGAACTGATTGAAAAACCTCGCGCAGCGGGACGCCGGTTTTCTCGGCAAGGGCGCGGCAGGATTCAAACTCCGGCGCGGTCTGCACCAGGTCGCCTCCCAGAAAGCCCAGTTTGACCTGCACGGGTCCATAGGGCGTTTCGACCGTGCGGAATTCCCGCCGAAGCTTCATGCGCGCCACGCGATGGACGCGAACTCCGAAAGATGTGGTCTCGCGCAGGACGACCCTCGACAACGCGTCGGTCTTGTCCGTGACGCACAAAACGGTGAGCAAAAATCCTGGCCGGTTTTTTTTCATCTGCACTGGGGTGAGGAAGACATCCAGCGCCCCCGCCGCAAACAGGCGCTCCATCGCCGCTCCGGCCAACTCGGGGGTGGTGTCATCGAGATTCGTTTCAATTTGCGAAATGCCGTCCCTCTCTTCGCCGCCCATCGAAGCGCCCAGAATGGCGCGCAGAACATTCGGGCGCGGAGCTGTGTCGCGCGTGCCGATGCCGTAGCCGGTTTTCTCGACTCTCATCTCGGCCATCGCGCCGTAACGCACCGCGAATTCCGCGAGCAACGCTGCTCCGGTGGGCGTTATGAACTCGGTGGCCTCCTCGGTTTGTCGGAGAGGAATTCCCGCTAGAATCTCCAAGGTCGCCGGGGCGGGCAACGGAAACCTCCCGTGAGCACACTCGATCCACCCGCTGCCCTCGACCAATCGTGAGGCCTCGATGCGGACTCGTCCGAGCGCGTCAATGCCCGCGCACGCCGCAACGATATCCGCAATGGAATCCGCGGCACCGACCTCGTGAAAACCAATCTCCGCGACAGGAACGCCGTGGATTTTCGCCTCCGCCACAGCGATCCTCTCAAACACAGAGACCGCCCGCGCCTTGACGTCCGGGTGCAACAGGGATTCCTCCAGCAAGGCACGAATCCCGCGCCAGGTCCTCCCATGGACGTGCGACCCATGCCCATGTGAATGCCCATGGGCGTGTGAATGACCGTCACCCCCGTGCGAGTGCCCGTGCACGTCGAATTTCCAGCCCGAGATTCCCTGCCGCGCTTCACGCTGGAAGTGCAAATGAATCTCATCCCCCAAGCCCAGCGCAGCCACGGCCTCTTGAAAAACCTCTTCCCTCACCCCCACATCCCTCAAAGCGCCCACCATCATGTCGCCGCTGATTCCTGAAAAACAATCAAGGTGCAGAATTCGCATGGAAATTTCTTATCGGAGACATAGTGTGCCGACAATTTCCATGATGTCACGCAGTCCAGCGCGCCGCAACTTTGCGGCGCTTCTTATTCTGTCGCTCACAAGCGCGCCGGCCGCGGACATGACTGCGGGGCAGATCGAGGCCGCATTCGGCGCTCCGGTTTTGGTCGATGAAAACCTGTGGGACGACGGAGCGGACGAAGTCGCCAACCGCCTGGCCTGGCCGCGGGAATCCCAAACCAGCAACGACTCGAGCTTTCGCAAATACCCCGGTCCTGAAGAACGGATTCTCGGCTGCCGCCCCTACTCGATGGCGCTCCATGCCGAGGACGGGAAGCCCTCAAGCCTCTCAATCATCTTCGCGAACAAGGGAGACTCCGTGACAATCACCGACCGCGCCACGGGCGGTGAAATCGGGCGAGCCAAAGTCAAGCAGATCGCCAACTACAAGCGCGCCATCCAGAGTGATAGAAAAACCCTCACCGAGATGCTCACAAAGCTCTTCGGCGAGCCAACAGCCGACCGCTTCGGCCAAGGTCGCCAGACCCGCGAATCCGTGAAGCGCTGGGATTGGAACGGCCATGCCTTTCTCCTCGCCGCTCCCCGCGAGGAATACGTTGCCCTCCGCATCATGCCGGTCGAATCCGCCGACGCAGGGGGAAAGTCGCGCATCAGCGATTCGCAGATCCGCGCCCGCGTGGCTTCGCGCATCGAGCGGCGGCCGAACGGCGATGTGATTCTCAAAGACATGCCAATGGTGAATCAGGGCCCGAAAGGCTATTGCGTCCCCGCGACCTGGGAACGGGTGATGAGATACATGGGCGTTCCCGCCGACATGTATGCTCTCGCGATGGCGGGCCAGAGCGGCGCAGGGGGAGGCACGTCCTTGGCAGCCATCTCCGCCGGCGCACGCGAATCCATCGTCCGCTCGGGACGCAAAATCGACACTGCCGCCGTGAGGATCGATCCCGGCGGTGTGGCGAAGTTCATCGACCGCGGGCTCCCGATTATGTGGGCCATGTTTTCAACCAGCCAATTCAACGCCACAGCCACCTCGCGCATCCCAGCCCGCGCGGAGATGACCGACCCCGCCGCGTGGAAAAAAGAACTCGAGCGCGACCGCAAGGCCGCGCGAAAATTCCACATCGATCGCTCCAGCGGCCACGTATGCATGATCATCGGCTACAACAAGCAGACCGGTGAGATCGCCGTCTCCGACTCCTGGGGCCCGCAGTTCGCCGAGCGCTGGGTCACTCCCGAGGAGGCCGCTGCCGTGAGCCAAGGCATTTTCACCGTCATCAATTTCTAATCCCAATGCAATCCACCACACCTTTCGACATCCACGACGCCCTCTCGCTCTACAATGTGGACCGCTGGGGCGGCGGTTACTTCGGCATCAACGCCGCAGGACACGTTTCCATTCACCCCAAGCGCAACGGCGAGACGATCGACATCATGGAAGTCGTCGCCGAAGCCCGCCACCGCAAACTCGCCTTTCCTCTGGTGGTGCGCTTTCACGATCTCCTCCGCGACCGTGTTGAGACGATTAACAAGGCCTTCTCCGACGCCATCTCCCAGTCGGGCTACACCGCTCCCTATCGCGGCGTGTTTCCCATCAAGGTCAACCAACTGCGGGAGGTGGTGGAGGAAATCCTCGACGCCGGCAAGCCATGGCACTTCGGCATCGAGGCGGGCAGCAAGCCCGAACTCCTCGCCGCACTCTCCGTCCACTCCGACACCGAAAGCCTCGTGATTTGCAACGGATACAAAGACACGAGTTTCATCCGCAGCGCGCTTCTCGGCCGCAAGCTCGGCAAGACCGTGATCCTCGTCGTCGAAAAGCTCGAGGAACTCGCCCACATCCTCCGCGTTTCGCAGGACATGAAAATCGAGCCCCTCATCGGCCTCCGCGTGCGCCTTCTTTCGAAGGGAGCGGGAAAATGGGCCACCAGCGGCGGAGAGAACGCCAAGTTCGGACTCTCCACCGCCGACCTCGTCCAAGCCAGCGACATTCTTCATGCCGCCGGCCTCGCCCACTGCCTCAAGCTCGTCCACTTCCACGTGGGCTCACAGGTTCCCGACATCGGCACGATCAAACGCGCCGTCCGCGAGGCCTCCCGCTTCTATGCCAAGCTCTCGAAAATGGGCCACGAGCTCGGCTACCTCGATGTGGGCGGCGGACTTGGCGTCGACTACGACGGCTCGCGCACCACATTCGACAGCTCGATGAACTACTCGCTCGACGAATACGTTCGCGACATCGTTTACACCGTGATGGAAGTCTGCGACTCGGAATCCGTCCCCCACCCCATTCTCGTGAGCGAGAGCGGACGCGCGATCGTTGCCCAGCACTCGGTGCTCATCGTGGAAACATTCGGCGCCATCGAGAAAGCCAGCCACCAGGAACTTCCCGTCCCCCCCGACGGAGCCCCCTCGCTCCTCGCCGACATCCTCGAGATTCGCGCCAACATCTCGCATCAGAACCGGCTCGAGAATCTGCATGACGCCCAGGAAATCCGGGAGCGGGCGCAGTCGATGTTCGACCTCGGGCTCCTCGACCTCCGCGCCAAGGCCGGCATCGAAACCGTCTACTGGCAGATCGCCGCCAACATCGTCGAGCTCTTTCGCGATGCGGAACACATTCCCGAGGAGGTGCGCGAGATCGAGATCGCCATTGGCGACCAATACCTCTGCAACTTCTCCGTTTTCCAATCCCTCCTGGACCACTGGGCGCTCGGCCAACTCTTCCCCGTAATGCCGATCCACCGCCTCAACGAACGTCCGGACCGCAACGCCACACTCGTGGACATCACCTGCGACTCCGACGGCAAGGTCGCAAAATTCATCGACCTTCAAGACGTGAAGGAAACCTTGCCTCTCCACCGCTGGAGGCCAGGCCACCCCTACTACATCGGCTTTTTCCTCGCGGGAGCCTACCAAGATATCATGGGCGACCTGCACAACCTCTTCGGCCGCGTCAACGAGATGCACATCTACCTCGATGAAGACGAGGACTCCGGCTACTACGTCGAAGAAGTCCTCCCCGGCAGCACGATCGGGCAGGTTCTCTCCCTCACGCAGTGGGACGTGAACGAGATCGCACGGCGCATGAAGGCGCAGACCGACGCCGCCATCAAAAGCGACCGCCTCAAGCCCAACGAGGCCATGCGTCTTCTTGACGATTACGAGAAAAGTCTCACGCTTTACACCTACCTGAACTTCGACGACCAGCACACCGATCCGCTCACTACCTAATCGCACCCATGTCACGCACACCACTTTTCGAGCAACATCAAGCCCTGGGAGGACGCATCGTTGAGTTCGCCGGCTGGGAAATGCCCGTCCAATACTCAGGCATCCTGCACGAGCACAGAGCCGTCCGCGAAGCCTGCGGCGTCTTCGACATCTCCCACATGGGCGAGTTTTTCGTGAGCGGCACCGGGGCCACGGCTTGGCTCGATGGCTTGCTCACCAACAATCTCGCCGCACTCCCGCTCGGCCACGCCCAATACACGATCCTTCTCAATGATCGCGGCGGGGTGATTGACGATCTCATCGCCTACCGCCTCGGGGAGGAAAATTATCTTCTCATCGTGAACGCCGCCAAAATCCCGGAGGATGCCGCTTGGCTGCGCAAGCACGCCGTGTCGGGCGTTCACTTCGAGGACCGCAGCAAGGATTTCGCCGCCCTGGCAATCCAAGGCCCGCAAGCCGCATCGGTTTTTGAAAAACTCTTCCAGCGCCCGATGCCCGCAGAACGCAACCGGGTCGAGGAAATCCAGTCCGGCCGCTCGTTCATTGCCACCACCGGCTACACCGGCGAGGCGGGATTCGAATGGGTCATGCCCTCAGCCGAAGCCGCCGCCGCCTGGCAAGCCGCTCTCGATGCGGGAGCGACCCCCTGCGGACTCGGGGCGCGCGACACCCTCCGCCTCGAAATGTGCTACCCCCTCAACGGTTCCGATCTCTCGCCCGACCGCACCCCGCTCGAGGCCGGGCTGGGATTTTTCGTGGATCTGAAAAAGCCCGCTTTCATCGGCCGCGATGTCCTCCTTGCCCAGAAGGCATCCCTCCTTCCCCACAAACTCTGCGCCCTCCGCGTCCTCGACAAGGCCCCGCCCGTCCGCCCGCACTACAAGGTCTATGTCAATGGCGAGCCGGTCACCGAGACCACCAGCGGCGCCCTCTCTCCGAGCCTCGGCTACGGCATCGCCATGGCTTACTTGCCACCTGCCTACTGCGACATCGGGCAGGAGGTCGAAATCGAAGTGCGAGACCGCCGGTTCCGCGCCCAAGTCGTCAAAAAACCCTTCCACAAAAAACCATGAACATTCCTGAAAACCTGCGCTACGCGACCTCCCACGAGTGGATTCTCGTCGAAGGCGACACCGGATTGGTTGGCATCACCGACCACGCCCAAGCCGAACTCACCGACATCGTTTTTGCCGAGCCTCCAGCGATCGGAAAAACCGTGAAAGCCGGAGAGGTCGCCGCTGTCGTGGAATCCGTGAAAGCTGCCAGCGACATCTACGCACCGGTCACTGGCGAGGTCATCGAGCGCAACGAGGCCATCGAAGCCGATCCCTCGCTGCTCAACACCGATCCCTTCGGCGCGGGCTGGATTTTTAAAGTCCGCATCGCCGATACAGCCGAACTCGCCGCTCTCCAGGACGCCGCCGCCTACCGGAAGCAGATCGGCGCATGACCCTCGCGGAGTTCGAGGATTTTCGCGAAGCCACCAAGCACATGACGGCCGTTCAACGCGCCGAGGCTTATGGCATCGATATTTCCCTCATCGACGAAAACCTTCGACTCACGCCCACTGAAAAAATCCGACAAAACGACATCGCCCTCAACCAAGCGGAAGCTCTTCAGACCGCCCTCCATCAAACCCGTGCCAAATCTGGAATCCATCGCCTGCCGCCTCGTTGAGGCCAAGGTGGAGTTTGTGCTCTGCGGCGGGTTAGCTGCCTTTCTCCAGGGATCCTCGATTCTTACGAGAGATGTCGATGTCGTTTGCGATATGGGCAGTGAAAACATCGGATGTCTTTTTAAGCCTTCGTGTTCTTGCAGCTGATGATGGCCAGACCTCGAGAAATTTTTCGTTAAGTCTTGTGTCGGGACTCAAGACCCTTTTGCCATAAGCTTATGAAAGAGGCCACCGCCCGCATTAAGATCAATAAACTGCTCGAAAATGCAGGATGGCGTTTTTTCGCCAACTCTGGCGGACCAGCAAACATCCAACTCGAGCCGAGTGTTACCATTAAGACGCAGGATTTGGACGCCCTTGGAGAGGACTTCCAGCGTGCAGGAAAAGGCTTCATCGATTTCCTGCTACTCAATGAAAAAGAATTTCCCTTTATCGTTCTGGAAGCCAAATCCGAGGACAAAAATCCATTGGTCGGCAAGGAACAGGCCCGCAGATACGCGAAGTCGCAAAACTGCCGCTTCGTCATCCTCTCCAACGGCAACCTGCACTACTTCTGGGACCTCGAACGCGGGAACCCGTATGTCATCACGGCGTTCCCTACGCCGACCTCTGTCACCGGTTATCAGAAGACCACGCCCGACCCGAAGCGTCTCATCGAGGAAGTCGTCGAGGATGACTATGTCGTCCTCACCCAGCGCCCGAGCTATGCCACCGAGGCCGCTTGGAAGAACGAAAGCGAACGTGCTCGTTTCATCGAGTTAAACGCTCTGCGCTTCCTGCGCCTCTACCAAAAGAAAGCCATATATGCCATCCAGCAGGGCATCAAAAAGGGGCTCGACCGCTTCCTTCTCGAAATGGCCACCGGCACCGGCAAGACACTCACCGCCGCCGCTCTCATCAAGCTTTTCCTCCGCACTGGCAACGCCCGGCGCGTGCTTTTCCTCGTAGACCGACTGGAACTCGAAGATCAGGCGCTGAAGGCATTCAAGAAGGTGCTAGCGAACGACTATAAAAGCGTCATCTACAAAGAGAATCGCGACGACTGGCGGCACGCCGAGATCGTCGTCACCACCGTTCAGTCGCTGCTCTTCAATAACAAATACCAGCAGCTCTTTTCGCCCACCGACTTCGACCTCGTCATCTCCGACGAAGCGCACCGCTCCATCGGCGGCAATGCCCGCGCTGTGTTCGACTACTTCATCGGCTACAAACTCGGCCTCACCGCCACGCCGTTCGACTACCTCAAGAAGTTCGACAAGGACAAGCCGACCACCAAGGACCCACGCGAGTTCGAGCGCCGACTGATGCTCGATACCTACCGCACCTTCGGATGTGACGACGGTCAGCCCACTTTTCGCTACTCCCTGCTCGATGGCGTGAAGGATGGCTTTCTCATCAATCCCACTGTCGTGGACGCCCGCAGCGAAGTTACCGCTCAGCTCTTATCCGAACAGGGTTTCATCGCTGAGTTCAAGGACTCGGAGGGTGAAGATCAGAAAGAGGCATTCAAGCAGCGCGAGTTTGAGAAGCGCTTCTTCTCCAAGGCCACCAACCAACTCTTCTGCAAAACGTTCCTCGAAAACGCCCTCCGTGATTCGATCAGTGGCGAGATTGGCAAGTCCATCGTCTTCGCCGTCAGCCAGCACCACGCGGGGAAGCTGGCGCAGATTCTCAACGAGATGGCTGACCGGATGTTCCCCGGCAAATACCAGTCCGACTTCGCCGTGCAGGTCACCTCGCAGGTGGACGGAGCCCAGCAGCACACCATCAATTTCACCAACAACAATCTCCTCGGCTCCGCCAACTTCATCCCCACCTACAAGACCAGCAAAGCGCGCGTCTGCGTCACCGTCGGCATGATGACCACCGGCTACGATTGCCCGGACCTGCTGAACCTCGGCCTCTTCCGTCCCATCTTTTCCCCCACTGACTTCATTCAGATCAAAGGGCGCGGCACTCGAAAGCACGACTTCCGCGAGCAACTCTTCGACGAGAGCATCCGTGAGAGCATCAAGGAACCGAAGAAAACCTCCTTTAAGCTCTTAGACTTTTTTGCGAACTGCGAATACTTCGAGAAACAATTCAAATACGATCAAGTCCGCAAGCTGCCCAAACCCAAAGTTGAAGGCGGTGAAGAAGGAGGCGGCGGAGTCACGGGCGGCACCTTTGAACATCTTGGTGAAGACATTCTCTCCACCATCAAAGAGGAAACCATCGGTGTCGAAGGCATGATGATCGATCGCATGTTCTACGAGAAGTTCGAGGACACCGTGCGCGAGAACGACTTCATTGCCGCCAGCGTGGAAGCCGGCGAATGGGATCGCGTCATCGACTATGTGAACAAGGAACTTTTCGACAAGCCCGCCGAGTTCTACAATCTCGACAAGCTGCGTAAAGCCGCAGCCGTGGACCGCCGCCTGACGCTGCGCGAAATCCTCGAAAAGATCTTCGGACTCATTCCACGCTTCAAATCGAAGGATGAGTTGCTCGAAGAAGAATTCAGTAAATTTGTGGCCGACTACAAGCCGAGTGAGGTAAAGCTCATCCCCGCACTGAAGCAGTTCTTCAAAGCCTACGCCACGGACAGCCAGGTCCGCGCCATTCTCGATGATCCGAAGCGGCTCACCGCGCTTTACACCAACACCTCTTTCACCATTGCGGATCTCAAGGCCGTGCCGCCTGAATACCGCAAGCTCATCCCTGAATACATCAAGGATTATGTCTCTCTTAATCAATTCGCCGCTTGATTCTCAACATGGATTCACAGGATTTACAGGATGCCAAAGGACTACATGAGGAGCTTTCTCGTCAGATCATCGGGTGTTCATTTGATGTGATCAATGAATTGGGAGCGGGATTTCTGGAGTCCGTTTACGAAAAAGCCCTCCACATAGCCCTCACCGAATCCGGCCTTGCCGTCGAGCGGCAGAAACCGATTGAAGTGCGCTTCCGCTCGCAAGTCGTCGGAGATTTTTACGCCGATCTTCTCGTCGAGGGGAAAATTTTGGTCGAACTCAAGGCGGTCAAAACAATCGCTCCCGAGCATCAAGCCCAAATCATCAACTACCTGAACGCAACCGGCGTTTCAGTGGGCCTTCTGATCAATTTCGGCAATCCCCGTCTGGAATACAAACGCTTCACCCGCTCAAAATTCTCCCATCCTGTTTATCCTGTCCATCCCTGTTAAAAAACACCCATGCTCGACACCGACACCAAACGCCGAATCGACACCGCCCGAGACATCCTCGTGGGCAAAGTCCCCGACCCCAAGTCTCAGGTCGAGCAGATCACCATCGCCCTCATCTACAAGTTCATGGATGACATGGATGCCGAGGCGGAGGAACTCGGAGGGGAGCGTGCCTTCTTCACCGGCGATTTTGCCCGCTACGGCTGGGCCAAGCTCATGGCTCCCTCCCTTGGCGGCCACGAGATGCTCGGCCTCTACGGCGAAGGAATTTCCAAGATGCCCGAGAACCCAGGTATCCCCGCGCTCTTCCGCGACATCTTCAAAAACGCCTACCTCCCTTATCGCGATCCCGAGACGCTCAAAGCCTTCCTCAAGATCATTGACGAGTTCAGCTACGATCACAGCGAGCGCCTCGGCGACGCCTTCGAGTATCTGCTCAGCGTCCTCGGCTCGCAGGGCGATGCCGGCCAGTTCCGCACCCCGCGCCACATCATTGACTTCATGGTTGAGGTCCTCGACCCGCAGAAAAACGAAACCATCCTCGACCCTGCATGTGGCACCGCTGGTTTCCTCATCTCCGCCTATAAGCACATCCTCCGCGCCAACACAGACGCAAAGGGCCACAGCCAGCTCACCCCGGACGAAAAAGGCCGCCTCGCCAAAAACTTCAGGGGCTACGACATCTCGCCCGACATGGTGCGTCTCTCCCTGGTGAACCTCTACCTCCACGGCTTCACCGATCCCCACATCTACGAATACGACTCTCTCACCTCCGAGGAACGCTGGAACGAATTCGCCGATGTCATCCTCGCCAACCCGCCCTTCATGTCCCCGAAAGGCGGCATCAAGCCCCACAAGCGCTTTTCCATCCAAGCCAAGCGCAGCGAAGTCCTCTTCGTGGACTACATGGCCGAGCACCTCACGCCCAATGGCCGCGCCGCCATCATCGTGCCAGAGGGCATCATCTTCCAGAGCCAGACCGCCTACAAAGAGCTGCGGAAAATGCTCGTCGAAAACTCCCTCGTCGCCGTCGTCTCGCTCCCGGCGGGCTGTTTCAATCCCTACTCCGGGGTGAAGACCAGCATCCTCCTCCTCGACAAATCCCTCGCCCGGCAGAGCGACACGATCGGCTTTTTCAAAGTGGAAAACGATGGCTTCGGCCTCGGTGCCCAGCGACGGGCGATCGAGAAAAATGACCTGCCGCAGGTGCAGGCCGCGCTGGATGCGTATTTGAACATGGATGGACAGGATAAACAGGATCAAGCCACGGCTTTGAACTCATCCTGTCCATCCTGTGCATCCATGTTGGAGTCTCTGGTGCAAAGCGGCACGGCACTGATCGTCCCGAAAGAAAAAATCGCCGCGAATGGCGACTACAACCTTAGTGGCGAGCGGTATCGGGAGGGCGTGGTATCCAATACAGCATACCCGCTCGTGCCCGTTGGCAAATTTATGAAGGAAGGTGTGAAGACACTTAATCCGCGAACCACCCCGGACGAAATTTTCGAGTTGTGGAGCATCCCTGCGTTTGATGCAGGCAACCCCGAGCTTTTGCGTGGTGTCGATGTTGGCTCTCAAAAAAAGGTCGTTACTCCTGGCGATGTTTTATTATCGCGAATCATCCCGCACATTCGGCGCGGGTGTGTCGTTCGGGAAAACTCTGATGGAAGGCGTCAGATCGCATCAACAGAGTGGATTGTCTTTTCAAGTCCCGAAGTTGTGCCCGGATTTCTTCGCCAGCTTCTTGTTTCAGATTTTTTCCACGCCTCATTCATGCAGACTATCACAGGCGTTGGAGGCTCACTGTCACGTGCCAGTCCTGCAGCTGTCGGTGAAATCGAAATCCCTCTGCCGCCGCTGGAGGTGCAGAAGGAGATCGTGGCGGAGATCGAAGGCTACCAGAAAGTCATCAACGGCGCCCGCGCCGTCCTCGACCACTACCGCCCCCACATCCCCATCCACCCCGACTGGCCGATGGTGGAGTTGTCCGAAGTTTGCGACAACTTTCAGTATGGAAGCTCCCTCAAGTCTTCAGACAACGGAGAGGTCGTATGCCTTCGAATGGGGAATATCCAGAATGGCGAGATCGACTGGGCGGATCTTAAATTCGCCCCTCCAGATGAGGACCTTGAGAAATATCTACTATCCCCGAACGACGTTCTTTTTAACAGAACCAATAGTGCAATCCATGTAGGCAAAACAGGCATCTACAGGGGAGGGAAGCGGGCCGTGTTCGCCGGTTATCTCATCCGACTCAAATACAAGAAGGACAAACTGATTGGACAATATTTGAATTGTTGCCTGAACACGAAAGAAGCGAAAGGGTTCTGCCTCAGGGTCAAAACAGATGGGATTAACCAATCGAACATTAATGCAAAAATATTGGGCACATTTCAAATCCCCCTCCCACCCCTCGCCACGCAGCAAGCCATCGTGGCCGAGATCGAAGCCGAGCAAGCTCTGGTCGCCGCCAACCGAGAACTGATCACCCGCTTCGAGCAAAAAATCCAAGCCACTCTCGCCCGCATCTGGGGGGAGGAGGTGCCGTCTGTTTGACATGTTGCGGGTTTTTGAAGCGATCGAATATCTCCAACCGGCAGAGAGAGGGCTGAACAGGCCGATCTTGCTGCGCGGGCGCACAGGCGAGGGTGAGGTGGCTTCGCTTTTTGTAAAAACCCGTGCTGGATACGGAGACCGCCCGACGGCTCCCGGGGTAGAGTGTTTCGCGACCCTGCTCGCGCGGCACTTGGGACTCACAGCTCCAGAACCGGTCTGCGTCGAAATGCCGAAAGGGTTTGATCGTTTTATATCTGATGCTCCCGTGCACCGGGAGCTGGTTCGACAGAGTCCAGGACTCAACTTTGGCACCGTGGCACTTGGGCCTGACTGGAAAACCTGGCCGGTCGGAATGTCGACCCGTGCATTCCCCGATGACTTGTTCGAACGGATCATGGTCTTCGATGCACTCGTTCAGCAAACAGACCGCGAACCGGACAATCCCAATCTTCTTTGGCGAGGCAGAGAGATCGCTGTGATCGACCACGAAAAATGCTTTGGCTACCTCTCGCTGGCTGGCGAAACCCCGATGCCTTGGCGCGCATTTTTTGGAATCAACCCCTTTCTACGCCATTCTCTCCGAGAGGCGGGCAGAAGGCTCGGTCCTGATGCCGGGGATTCCCTCTGGGCTGAGCTGATCGGACTCGAAATGGATAGAAAAATTGTCGAAATTGCCGACGCAACCCGAGGAGCTTTTCCTGAAGCCAGTGTGGAATTGGATCGGATTCTGCGCTATTTTGACTTGCTGAATCGAAATTTGACGGACTTTTTCCAATACTTCCGCCACAGTCTTTCCCGATGAATCGCCACGACTACAGCTATTGCTTTCTCCGCTACCGGCAGGATCCGGAAGCTGGTGAATTTGCGAATATCGGCGTGGCACTTTGGTCCCCTGACAATCGCTTCCTTGGATTCGAAGGCAGCAAACGATTCAGCCGTTTGATGCATTTTTTTGGGAATCTGGACAAGGATGGCTACCGACTGCTTGTGGCGCATGTGGAAAGACGCTTTGACGCTTTAGCTGAAAAGCTCACCCAAGACTCGCTTTTGCCGGATCATCCCGCAGACATCAAGGAGATCGCCTTTCAGGTCGTTCCACAAGATGATGGAGCCTTGGTTTGGAGCCCCGCACGGGGTGGCGTGACCGAAGATCCGAATGCGGAACTGGGGCGACTTTTCCAGCGATACATCGGAGTCCACTACGAAGCGCCGGAGAAATCCCACAGAGACGATGGCGAGGTCTTCCGCTCGGTGTATCGGAAAGCCTTTGCCTCCGAAGCCCTGGCCATGCGGATTCAAGAGCATGAGATCGTAGCTCCGCTGGCGAGCCACACTTTCAAGCACGCGTGGGAGAATGGAGTCTGGAATGTCTATGAGACTCTATCCTTCGACTTGCTGGATGCGGATTCCATAGAAAAGAAAGCCCATACCTGGTTCGGCCGGAGTGTTCACCTCGCGCAAAGCCCGGATCAACCGAAAATCCATTTCCTGCTCGGCAAGCCCGAACTCGCGTCCCATGCCAAAGCCTACGGCAAGGCGAAGGATATCCTCAGCTCGGAATCCCGGGTTTCTCTGATCGAAGAAGACGAAGCCGCAAGTTTTGCCGAAGCCCTGAAGGCACAGGTATTGGCTGCTTGAGGCTTCGAGTTGATGTTGTGGCCGGGGATTTCATCAGCGTGAAATCGAAAGCCATCGAGCAGAGTCAGCTCGATCTAACGGATTGTGGCAGCAGCCTACTCTTCACAAAAAAATATCTTTACCGGCCCTCAAAAGCGCGCCGACTCGGTTTCACCACAATTTTCTTCGCCATTTCCGGTGTCTTTCGCATAATTCGCCTCTGCTCATGACCGCATTCGCCAACCGCCATATCGGCCCCTCATCCCCTGAAATCGAAACCCTGTGCGCCGCGATCGGTGCGCCGTCGCTGGATGCGCTGATCGACGAGACCGTGCCCGCCGCGATCCGCTTGCAGCGGGATTTGAACCTCCCCGCCGCGCGCTCCGAGGAGGAGGCTTTGGCCGAGCTCAAGGCGATCATGGCCGAGAATAAAGTCGCCACGAACCACCTCGGCATGGGGATTTATGGCACGCACACGCCTACGGTCATTCGTCGAAACATCCTTGAAAATCCCGGCTGGTATACCGCCTACACGCCGTATCAGGCGGAAATTGCCCAAGGTCGCCTCGAGGCGCTCCTGAATTTCCAAACGATGGTTTGCGACCTCACCGGGATGCAGATTTCCAACGCCTCCCTGCTCGACGAATCCACCGCCGCCGCCGAGGCCATGGCTTTGTGTCAGGACATCAAAGGCGGTGACGCGATCTTCGTGGCCGACCATGTCCATCCACAGACACTCGCCGTCCTGCAAACCCGCGCCGAGCCGCTTGGCATCCGGATTCTGACAGGTTCCGCCGAGCAGGGCCCGCAGGAACCCGTTTTCGCCACCCTCTTTCAATATCCCGCCACCGATGGCTCGATCTGCGACCTTGAAAAACTCGTGACCCGCACGCATGAGTCCGGCGCAGTGGCGATCGTCGCCACCGACCTTCTTGCGCTCACTCTCCTCAAGCCACCCGGCGAGTGCGGAGCCGATGTCGTCATTGGCTCAAGCCAGCGCTTTGGTGTCGCCCCTGGCTTCGGCGGTCCCCACGCCGCCTTCCTCGCCACGCGCGACGAACACAAACGCCGCCTCCCCGGCCGCCTCGTCGGAGTCTCGAAAGACGCCGCCGGCAATCCCGCCCTCCGCCTGACGCTCCAGACCCGCGAGCAGCACATCCGTCGCGACAAGGCGACCAGCAACATCTGCACCGCCCAGGTTTTGCTCGCCGTGATGGCATCGATGTATGCCGTCTACCACGGCCCCGAAGGCTTGCGCGAAATCGCCGGGCGCGTGCATCGCCATGCCGCGAACCTCGCCGAGTCGCTCAAAAAAGCCGGCCACACCGTTCACCACGCGACATTCTTCGACACCGTTAGCGTGACTCCTAAAAACGAGTCGGCCTCCGCCTTGGTCGCCCGGGCCGCGAGCGAGGGAGTCAATCTCCGTCTGCTCAACGACTCGACGGTCGCCATTTCTCTCGACGAGACCACAACCAACATCGACCCGCTCCTGAAAATCTTCGGAGCCGCTTTTGAGGAATCCCCCGCCGAGATGCCCCGCCGCACCTCGCCGTTCCTCACGCATCCGGTCTTCAACACCCACCACACGGAAAGCGAGATGCTTCGCTACATCCGCCGCCTCGAGGCCAAGGACCTCTCGCTCACGACATCGATGATCCCACTCGGCTCGTGCACGATGAAACTCAACGCGACCTCCGAGATGCTCCCGGTCACATGGGAATCCGTCTCCGCCCTCCACCCCTGCGCCCCGGCCGACCAATCCCGAGGCTACCAAAAGATGGCCAGCCAACTCGAGGCTTGGCTCGCCGAGATCACCGGCTTCACTGCCGTCTCCCTACAGCCAAACGCAGGCTCGCAAGGCGAATATGCCGGACTCCTCGCCATCCGCGCCTACCACCAGTCGCGCGGCGACGCCCACCGCACCGCCTGCCTCATTCCCACCTCCGCCCACGGCACGAACCCCGCCAGTGCCGTCATGGCGGGCATGCAGGTCGTCCCGGTGACCTGCGATGCCAATGGCAACGTGGACCTCGCCGACCTCCGGGCCAAGACCGACCAACACCGCGAGACGCTTGCCGCCCTCATGGTCACCTACCCGTCCACCCACGGCGTCTTCGAGGAGGGCATTCGCGACATCTGCCAGATCATCCACAGCGCAGGAGGCCAGGTTTACATGGACGGTGCCAACATGAACGCCCAAGTCGGTCTCTGCCGCCCCGGCGATTTCGGAGCCGATGTCTGCCACTTGAATCTCCACAAAACCTTCTGCATCCCGCATGGAGGCGGCGGCCCGGGCGTCGGTCCGATCGGTGTCGCCGCGCATCTCGCCCCGTTCCTCCCCGGCGATCCGCTTGGGAAAACCAACACCGTCGGCCCCGTGTCGCAGTCGAACTCGGGCAGCGCAAGCATCCTTGTCATTTCCTGGATGTATATCGCCATGATGGGCCCCCGCGCCCTCCGCGACGCCACGGCCGTCTCAATCTTGAACGCGAACTACATCGCCGCCCGCCTCGGCGCGCATTTCCCGATCCTCTACAAGGGAAAATCCGGACGCGTCGCTCACGAATGCATCCTCGATCTTCGCGAGTGGAAACACCGTGCCGGCATCGAAGTCGAGGACGTCGCCAAGCGACTCATGGATTTTGGATTCCACGCTCCCACCATGAGCTGGCCGGTCGCCGGCACCCTCATGGTCGAGCCCACGGAAAGTGAGTCCCTTGCCGAGTTGGACCGATTCTGCGATGCCATGCTCGCCATCCACACCGAACTCACCGCTGTCGAATCCGGCCAACTTGACCGCACCAACAACCCTCTCAAAAATGCCCCGCACACGGCCGCCTGCGTGACCAGCGACGAGTGGACCCGCCCCTACCCACGCTCCAAGGCCGCATGGCCGGCCCCCTGGCTCCGCCAACACAAATTCTGGCCGACCGTCGCCCGCATCGACAACGTTCACGGCGATCGCCACGTTTTTTGCAGCTGCCCACCGTTGTTGTCGGCTCACTGACATCCCTCCGCAGCGCAAAATTCAGGAAGTCCCCATCCCGAAGGAGTTGGCCCACACCCCGGAATGCCGGCCGATGTGGCCAAGAACCACTGGACGCCTTACTGCTGGGTGCCAGCCGTCGGAAGAGGTCCGGCTTTGGGAATAAGGCGGAGGAGGACCGTGCGATTGCGGGCAGCCGCACCCGGTGTGTCCATCGCGAAGAGCGGGGCCATTCCTCCCGCAGAACTGGCGAGGAGCCTGTCGGGCGGGAACCCGGCGTCCTCGCGCATCACTTCCGTGGCGGCCACGGCGCGGCGCAGGCCAAGCGTGTAGTTATCGCGGAATGGCGACTGCCTGCGCACGGCGGTGCCGTCCGTCTGACCTTCGATAATGACCCAGAAATCCCCCGCATTGGCGGCGAGAAACTCGGCGACACGGGCGAGACGCTCGCGGGCTGTGCGGTCGATTTTAACACCCGAGGCGAAGAGACCGTCTTGGAAAGCGATTCGAATCTCGTTGTTGGTGCTGGTGATGGCGCACCCGGAGAGGTCGTAGAGGGCGGGCAGAAGCCGGTTAATGGATTCCAGCCCCCCGTCTGTGGGTTGTGCCGTGGTGATGGGAGTGGAGGTCTGGGCAGCAACTTCAGGGGCAAGGAGCGGTTCGGCTGGCTTGGAACCCGGAGGGGTGGCCGCCTCGGCGGAGGTCTCGGCGAGTGCGGCGGGAGCCTCGGACTGTGGGGCCTGTGGCGTGGGCAAACTGAAATTCTCCTGACCGGGCTCATCAGGCTCGTTGTGCTTATAAACCACTTGGAACTCAGGCAATGTTGGCACTGTCGGCGCAGCTGGCTCGATGACGCCTGGAAGCGCCAGCGGGTCTAGCGGAAGAAGTAGGCCCTTCACGCCCAAGCCAGCAAAGGCGAGAACGGCGAGGACGACGATCCAATACGAAAGCTTGCGGGCCAACTCGAAGGCACCGCCTTTTTGGCGGGGAGTCTCGGGGCGGGGCATGCTGCCGGGCTTGTTGTAGGGTCGGGAAATCTCCACAGCTTCGGAGCCTCCATCACGGACTGTTTCACGCAGCATGGCTGGCGCGGCCGCAGCGGCTTGAGCGGTCGGGCTGTGTGGGGGCCTCGTCTCACGGACAGGTGCTGCCGGCTTTGATCGAGCTGTGCGCGAGGGCTTTCTGCCTTGGGATTTCTCGGAGATTTGAGCCATGAGATCCAGCGCGGAGGTCGAGCGCGCTGCTGGTCGGCGCGAGGATTTGGGGGCCGTTTTCTCGATCGTCTCTTCGGGAATTTCGGTAACCTCGCCCACCTCGCTGATGTCTCCGGTGTCGCTGACTTCATCAAGCTCGCGCACCTCGCCCA
>Ga0247844_1000655_pt1 | contig 71723 bp, 89 predicted proteins | sample LaCtaG_FD_192421 | JGI IMG/M metagenome (GOLD analysis project Ga0247844, IMG submission 192421) | Freshwater microbial communities from meromictic Lake La Cruz, Castile-La Mancha, Spain - LaCruzMarch201714.5m_1 | ecosystem: Environmental > Aquatic > Freshwater > Lake | place: Spain: Castile-La... | reverse complement strand
GCGTGTTTGATTTGGTCAGTCATAGTTAAACTCCTCCTGCCAGCATCACAGCGACTTTCACAAAATCTTCTTCGCGGTAGCGAGACTTAGGGCCGCAAACCCAATCATCATGGGCTGCTTGCAGCATGGAAAGTCCTTGAATGTTGTTGGTCCTCCAGCCCCTGGTGGAGATGATGGCGAAGATAGAACCTGTTAGAACCTCGGCGAGTTTATCAGGAATTGCGGCTCCGATTGCGCAAGGGCGGCCACTACTATCCCGGTATGCGCACTCAGGCGTAGGGCCTTGAGCTGAGAGTCTACCCTCTTTATAAGCTTTGAGAGCGGCTTTGGCGACTTGGGTGGTATCGAGATACATTGTCAGATCTCCAAGTTAAAGGTTGTGTAAGTTCTTGAAAGCTTTCATAAGACCTACCTTAGGATTTGGTCGGCCGTGATTAAGATCCTTGACGCATACGGTTGATTGCAGCTTGGCGAGTCATCCCGGCAGACATTAGCCAAGAAATAAATCGCTCAATAGCTGGGTTAAACTTTTCCATAATCAATCCTTTATTTCTACGCTGGTAATCTCCTCCGAGATCACCTTTGCACTGGTGTTGTAGTGGGTTTGCCGTTCGAAGTCTCGAGCGATCATCCTGACCCAGTCTGCGGTGTTGTCACCCCAGCCAGGAACCATGTCGATATCACCTTCGAACTCTATAACGATCTTAAAACGCTTTTTCATCTACTTTCTCCAAAGTATATAAGGGCGTCATTGCCCAAATAGCTGGCAAGTGGTGGGAAGGCTGACCGTTTGACTAGCTGCTCGGAGCGAAGACGCCAGAAGCTTGCACCGCCCCGTTTACAGTGACTAACGTTTGGGTAAGTCTTACGCCACGCCTCGCAGTCTTCAAGGATCCGCTTAAAAGTCTCAGGTGCAAGATCTGTAAAAGCAGGAAGCCTCATAGCTCGTGAGCCGTCCTCTTCAGGGCAAAGGCTTTCAAGCAGAGCCTCGATGTAGCCCTGCACAAAGGGTGAAAGGTCAGTCCAGATAGCCCAACCGAGAAGTTGAAACGTGGTGGCACATTCTACTCTACCTGAGGTGTCTATTTCATGTTAGTCTCCAATCAAAAATTAAAAGAAAAGAAGTAGACAGTTTAAAGCCATGTCCAGGGCTGATTGTAGTTAGTAGAACTCGATGTCGATACCTTGAGCCCCGATGAGACCCTTGTCAACGAGCTTCTTGAAAAGCTCTTCGTAGTCCGTAGCGTCGATCGTGAAGACTTCGTGGTGGTTAAGCCAGCGAATGGTCACGATGTAAGTGATCAGATCTTTCCAGACCATAGCAGTACCCTCTCCAGGATTAAAGGGCAGGAACGCCGTCAACCAGCAGGTCCGACAGATTCCGAGGAGTCTCCGCCTCGACAATCATGATCGGATGCTTGGCTGTCAGCTTCCACAGGAAGTGGCGCATTTCACCGTTACGCTTGCGGAACTCCTTTTGCAGAAGTTCCACGTTGCCGATGGTGTAAGTGGCCACCAGATAATCACATTGGTAGACCGCCATGACGTGCGTATTCGGTTTCGCCAGATAGACGATCACGACATCAGCAGCTTCTTGACGACAGAACAGGGCGTGAAGAGCGTCGCCAACGCGGTCTTTGATAGCAGCAAACATTTTAGGATTCCTCCTGTTGAGTACCTCATCCAAGGTACGGTTAGAGACTCTTAGAGAGCCTTTCATATAAGATGGATAGATTTCCGCGTTTTGTGGAGCAGTTTATAGACATGCTCAGGTCTTTAGCTTTATTCGAAGATAGTGGGTTCAGGTTCCTTAGCGGGATTCCTGAGGGCAGTAGGGTGATCGTAGTTGAGATCCTTACAACGAATCTCACGGGTAGTCGTGGTATAGAACTTGACAGGGCCATCAACAGGCCAAAGGACAACTTCAGCTGTCACCTTGTCATTATCAATGGTCTCAACGAGAACCGGGTTATTATGGGATTCAACAATAATAGTGGAAGTCATTAGACAGTCCTTTGGAAGTGTGGTTTATCTTTGAAGGAACGCCAGTTGCCGCCCCATTGGTTCTTAAGGCTGAGACTTTCCCAGTAGTCACCCAGTTCTTTAGGGTACACTACTTGACCATTTTGTGTAAAGTGAATATCAGCAGCGCACTTCTTAAGGTGCATGCTATTCATGGTCTTTGACCTGCCTGTCTTGACGTAGATCTCTTGCATTTCAGGCGGTCTGAATACTTCACCGAGTCGGGCTTCGTAACCTCTACGGTGAGCTTCAGCAAGTAACTTGACCAGGTCTCTGGTAAAGGCTTCTTGTTCTTGACCGAGCGACATTGGCTATTCTCCCATACTGCGGACAGCAGACTTAATAGTCTCGTCCTTAACTTGAGAGCTTCTGCTAGACCCGAAGAAGAACTGCAGGATGGTTGCGATAACGGTACCCAGGATAAACCCGAGGATCGTATCAGCAAACCTCACGTTGGTTTCAGGGATATTACCAAAGGTGATAAATCCAATATACAACGCAGCAAAGAGTGACCAGACAGAGGCAAGCAAGTATACAAAGTGTTTAGCAAGCCAGTCATTTTGGGTTAATGCAACTTTCTGCATATCCCTGGCACTTGAGACATCAGCTAACCGAGCCTTCTCAAGTTCTACAGAGACTTTATTCTCTTCAAGTTGGAGAGCCATAAGCTCTTCCTCGTGCTCCATCTCAAACTGTTTAAGCTTGAGCAGAGACTCTTCTGATAGCTGAGGAGTGTCAAGATCAACTCCCGTCTTGTCCTTGATCCAATCTTTACCCTTGGCCAGAGCTGCATTAGCAACTAAGTTCAGACCTTGAGAAAGAAGACCACTTACTAGGGCAGGTAACATGAGATTCTCTTAGTAATGGGTTACTACTGACTACTATTATCTTAGGGGAGGGACCCTGGGCTAATTTAACGGGTTGACCGACCAGATTGTTAGTCCCTCGTTTCTAAGAGTATTGTGCAAGTTTGTCAGGAATTGGGAGGCCCGCCTGGCCCCGAGAGTGGCCTCTGGGTGGCCGCGCCGCCGCCGGAGTAGGGTGGCCATGGGCGGCTCCGACCCGCCCGCCCTGCACCGCCTCTGGGTAGCAGGTGGCCCCGGCCCGCGTGGGACCGGCCCCTTCCTCTCGACCTGGACAAGAGTTATAAGGTTACAAGAAAATTTCTAAGGTTATACGTCAAATTCAAAGCCTGCAATTTTGATAGAAGCGTTAGTTCCGCCATTTGCAATAACAAATAGATTGTCAGAATATAGAGGGACTTCATGGGTTGAAATTGAGTGGTCGTACTCTACAATAGGAGGTGGCAGAGTAGGATGCCCATAACTCTCGTAAGTGTTAGCGTCTGCAATATACATCCAACCACCGTATGGTCTGACGCGTAGTGTAACTGTGTGTGCTTGAAGAGGGACTACAGGGCCTACAACAAGTTCACCACCACGAATTGGGGTGCTTTGCCAATCAGTTGTAAGCAAGTCATTTCCACTCCGATAGTTACCCTTATTGCCTGAAGACCACATTAAACCATCACCTAATCTAACCTTTCCCATGTGCTGTAAGAATACCCCAGGAGTGTTAGACGGTGTAAAAAGGATACTTAGAAGTTTCTTGTAGCTATAGCCTTCAGGGAGCGTCGGGTTCGTTAGCTTGGCTATAATAAGATGGTCCTCAAGACCATTCGAAATAAGCCAAAGACCTGCTTGCTTGTAACTATCAAACCCACTTCTAAAGTCTTCGGAGATGCCACCTGGTCCAGGCGTGGTGGGCGTCGAGCCAGTGCGTGTTGCATCACAGACCCCACTGAAATTTCTGACAGTCCTAGCAGCACCAGTGTTTGTATACAGCACACAAGTCTCAAAGCTTGCATTAATAGTGGTTCCAAGACCTTGGACGACTAGTTTAGATATGAAACCTAGGGGGTGAGTAAAGTTTACAGAGTTAAGGCTACCTGTGCTACCTAACAGAATACTGGGTACACTATCGGCATCAGAAGTCTCAATCCTATAAGAGGTTACTAGTGTTGAACTAAAATCCAAACCAGTCCCGATAGCATACTCATAGAAGCCCTCAGCAAGGTTAGTTGAAGTTACTGAGAAAAATAGATCATTACCGCTGCGCGTAACTGGGCTATAGTTGGTACTAACTACCCAGTCGTACGTCCCATCACCAATATTAAACTGCCAGTAACCACTCTCGTAAGAATAAAGACCGTACGTGATATCGTCTGTGGGACTAGCTAACGGATCTGGAGTTAACTTTGATAGATACTGTGACGCAATTTCAGACCAAGCTCCAAAGGTATCTGTGACAGCTTGTCTGTAGCGTCTGTAGAGTTTGACAACAAACCCAGCTGTGAAATTGCTTGGATTTGGATGATACCCGTTTAAAGACACGTAGACCTTTTGAGAAAGATCACTAGACCCCGCAAGCCTGAGCTTTAATATGTAGCTGTCGGTAAGCGTTCCAGAAGGCGTAGTAAGACCTCTGCTTGCAACTGAACCGGTTTTTGAAGTTGTCACAGGGAGCTGAGAGCTGCTCAAGGCTAACATTTGATTGAGGCCTTCTTGGGTGTGACCACCCTCAGATGACCAGTGAAGGATATTATCACTAGTTCTGGTCTCAAGACTTGTTGTGACTAGTTTACCGGCTTTAGAAACTCTGAAGGGGGCTGACTCAGGATTTGTACTACCTGCCCAAATGCGCCAATCAGGATTTACACCACTTACAAAGAATGCATCATCGTCTGTGCCGACACTTAATGATAGCGTAGCAGAGAGTTCTGTACCGTCGATGGTACCTGCAGCAATCTTGCCTGCAACCACAGAACCTGCTTTAAGTTGAGCCGCTGTGATAGAGTCAGTTGTAATACGATCACCGTCAATAAAGCTTCTACCATAAGTGGCAACTAAAAGACCTGGTGTCCCTGCAGCATAAGTCGCCAACAAGACAGTCGTTGTTGTATCAACCCCAGCTGTACTAGCCAGGCCTGTCAAAGTTGTGCTGTCTTTACTCCAGTAAAGGTACCCAGTGGCAGCACTGTTAGCTTTGGTATAAGAGCCTGCAGCGATATTGACAGTCTGTTTTGTCCCCGAGTCACTGATATAAGTAATTGTACCAGCAGTCCAGCTGACCTGAGTGTTAGAAGTTATTGAAAAGTTTAAACCTGAGATTTCAAGACCACGAGCTCCGACTGTAATACTACTAGCAAGAATTGAGTTAGCAGCAACAACACCACCGTTGATCTTTGTCTCGTCAGCCCCGCTACGCCAATCGCTGAGGTAGGTTGAGCCTGAAACAAGAATTCTTCCGGGTTCAATTGCCACGACAGACTGTCCATGAGCTATGTCCGGATCGTTGATTATCGATGCAGGGTTCACGTCAAGTCTAAAACCAGTCTGTCCAATCAAAAGTGAAGCAGGTAAGCTTGTATTAGAGGCAAGTTTGTTAGCGTTTATAGAGTCAGCTGTTATATCATCATTAGCTAACTTGGAAGACGCTATAGGCCCTAGTACCGTAGAAAACGCAGCAGATATATTACCGGAGGTGTCTTCAGACTTGAACCAGTAGTAATAATCCTTAGTTGCATCTAGACCCGCCCTTGTGTAGCCACCAACTTGTGATGGTGAAGCATTAACAACACTTATGAGTAATGCTGAAGCTGAAGTAGGAGCTGATGCTCCATTGTTAACTACTGCTTCATAGATTAGAACTCTCGCTAGATCTGAAGTTGCTACGTTGGTCCACCGTAAGAATGCACTTCTTAGTGAGGACTTAGTATTAGCAGCATCAGGTGTAGGAGCTGCCGGTGCAGTTGTATCCCTTGAGGAAGTCTGATTAAGCAGCGTAAGAGGTACTGTACTACGGTTTCCTGACTTATCAACAGCTACTAGACTGAAATCATAAGCTTGGTTTAACTTGAAGATACGCTCAAATGAAGTGCCACTTGCTGGGAAGGTAACATACGCAGGTGCTCCAGTCTCTCTAATCCCTAGCTCATAGGAACCAATGTCAGCACTAGCTGAAGCTGTCCAAGTCAAGAGACCTTTAACTTGAACATAACCATCGTTCAGAGTCTCAACTGTCCAAGCAACAGCAAGGTTCGTGGGAGCAGCCGGAGGTGTCGTATCTAAGATTGCACCTAAAACCTTAGTGAAAGTCTGCTCAGAAGTGATAGTGAACGTTGATCCGTCTGCACGTTTACCGGCTACATCAAAAGTGATCTTACCATTATTAGACGAGATAGCTGTGATGTTTGCAACAGTAGCAAAAGCCCCGCTATCAGTTACAGCGCCTGGTGTGATTAAAGAGCCTGTAACAGTGACTCTCCAAGTTCCAGCAGCTGTGCCAACTCCATCGTACGTTAGAGGGGTACTACCCTCATACACGTAGAGAGTGGTTCCTGACGCTGAAAAGTCACCATTATCACCGTTGATGTCAGTCCTAATTGTTACAGCAGGCTTAGAGAGTACAGCACTTATTGCTGCTACTCCATTAGTCCCGTTTGTCCCATCTCTGGACATGACAGTAGGTGAGGTCCAGTCAACACTAGCTATTGTGTCTGAAGCAGTGTTACTAGACGCTACTGCTGAAGTAACCCAGCAGTAAGCTCCACCGGAAGCTGGAACGCTTCTCGTCCAACTACCTAAAGTCCCTGTTAAAGTTCCTGTCCCGAAAGTATAAGTTAAACTACCAGAGGGGACAGCAGGGGCTGTGTCAGTTGCAGTTCGTTGGAACAACATAACTGTAATAGAGTTAAGACCATCCACACCATTCTGAGCAACAACTCTCGGAGTGGACCATTCAGCTGTTAGGATTATATCAGTCCCGCTTGTGGAAGTAGCTGTAGCTAAGGTTGCATAAAGAGGGTCAACACCGGTAGGAATGTTCTGAGTCCAACCGTCAAGAGCTCCACTTATTAAGCTTGTTGAAAAAGTATAAGTCAGAGATGACACTGGAACAGCAGGAGCTGATGTAGCTCTTTTATAGAGCGTTACTGTAGCACTATTTAAACCATCTGCACCATCAGCACCGTTCTGAGCAACAACTCTCGGGATAGTCCACTCACCTGTAGCAATAGAGTCTGTAGCTCCAGTGGCAGAAGCTAAAGCGGATATTGAGTAAATTGGGTCTGTCCCGGAAGGTATACTCTGAGTCCAGCCACTAAGTGTTCCGCTAAGCACACCTGTTGCAAAGGTATAAGTTAGCGTAGCTGCCGGAGCCGGAGGGACGACTGTGTCTCGTCTATAAAGGATCACAGTGGCGTTGTTTAGCCCAGGGGCACCCTCAGAGCCATTCTGCGCAAGGATCCCAGGAGTTGACCACTCAGCTGTTGCAATAGTGTCCGTAGCACCTGTCGATGTCGCAGTTGCCAGAATTGCGTATAGCGGATCAGCACCTGAAGGGATACTCTGAGTCCAGCCACTAAGTGTTCCACTAAGCACACCTGTTGCAAAGGTATAAGTTAGAGTAGCCGTAGGAACTGCAGGTGATGTGGCACTTCGTCTATAGAGTGTGACAATTGCACTATTAGATCCGGTTGCGCCAGCTGCACCATTCTGTGAAAGAATAGTAGCAGTTGACCAAGCATTTGAAGCAATACTAACTTGACTGTTTAAGACAGTAGCAGCGGAGACATATAATGGATCAGTTCCCGAAGGGATTGTTACAGTCCAACCACCATCCAGACCTGTAATAGCTCCTGTAGACCAGTTGTATGTTGCACTAACAGTAGGAGTTGCCGGAACTGAAGTGGCTCTTTTGTAGATATACACAATGGCTGAATTAAGAGCCATGATTTGAGCAGTGGACCACTGGCCTGACGTGATTGTACTTGTTGTAGCAGAAGTACTCACTGACCGGGTGATAGCCCACAAAGCTGCAGTACCTGATGGAATCGTCTGAGTCCAACCGTTAAGGTTTGCTGTCGACAGTGCACCAGTAGCAAAGGTATAAACAGCATCACCAGTAGGTCCAGCAGGAGTAGTGCCTGTAGTGCGCTTATAAAGCGTTATCGTAGCACTATTTAGTCCAGGAGCTCCTGGATCACCATTGGCACCATTCTGCACGAGTACGACAGGTGTTGCCCAATCGGCGGATACAATGGTGTCTGCTGTGGCATCGCTACTAGCAACAGCAGCTGTCACATAGACAGGATTTGTCCCGGCTGGAACTGTAGTAGACCAACTCTCAAGATTTCCTGAGAGAGTCCTGGTTGCAAAGGTGTAAGTTAGAGTAGATGCAGGTTTTGTTGGAGCACTAGCAGCGCGTTGATACAGTTGAATTGTTGCTGTATTGATACCATTAGCGCCGTCTGCACCCGCTTCTAAATAGAAAATAGGTAAGGAAGAGACCTGAGTATCTAATGAGCCAGCTTCGCTAACCCAGACTTTAACAGTCTTAGAAGCAGTCGTATTAAAGCTTGCCAGGGTTAAACTACTAGAGGTTTGACCAACTTGTTCTACACCATCGATAAACCACTTGTAAACAGGTGAATCATAATTGAAGACAGTGGCCGTGATTACTGAATTGGCTGGAGATACACTTCCTCCAGCGTTGGCGATAAAGGCGTTTGCACTCGCTGACAACTCAATCCGTCTAAGCCAATTATGAGACAGCTCGACAGCAGTGACACGGTCTGTATAAACCCCAAGCGAGAGTCCGCCTACAGTCAGGACTTTAACACAGAAGTAAGCACTAGAAGCACTAATAGGTGGTAAGACTACTGTGTTGGTTTCTGACCTACAAAGCTCAGTGTAGATAGGTGCTCCAGAGGCATCGTACGCTGTACTATTAGCATCGCTGCTCGGAATATGCACATAGACAATATACTGCAGTATTGAAGGTTCACTTGAGACACCCCAGGTAAGCCTACCTGAGTTTTGGATGGCCTCATTAAATGCATTAGAGTATACAATATCACTCGGAGGTGTAATACGTGTTGAGAAAATAGGTGCAGGGTTAGCATAGAAGTCATCAGCCACATTAAAGGCTAACTGGCTGTAATCAAATCTGGAGCCAGAAAGATCACAGGTCCTATCAACCTGGACCTTTACTTCATCAAGTCTTACATACAAATCCTCTTCAATGCCAATATTAAGGATCTCACTCTCAAGTCTGATAATATCACCAGGTTCTAGATAGCGATCTGAAATCCTATAGTTGAACTTAACTTTAGCAGCTGTTCGGCTGGTCCTCACCATTTCTTCAGCTTTAGCTGTAGCGTGATACGGATCAGTACAACCGCTTAAGAACACTTCAGCTTCTAACTCAATGCCATCTTCAGCGAGCATGTTTGTATAGATACTGTTAGTTTGCTCAACTAAGTCAAAGGCTGTGTAAGTAGCGTCTCTAGTGCTCCACAGAACAGAACCGCTGTTGGTAAGCTTGGCAGCAGCCCCTCTTGTAGAGCTATTGCCTGACTTAGTTGCAGTGATACTTATCTCATAGAGCTTCTCAACACTGGCACTACCAAGACTTAAAGAAGCGCTACCTACGGTGTTTTGATTGTTATGAGTACCTGAGTAGAGTGAGACGTTTGTTTGGAAGTCTTTGACAGCAATCGTGATTGAAGAGTCTGCTGTAAAGTTTAAAGTGTAAGTTCCAGCTTTACTCTTAGGAACTCTAAAGCGGTGTACCGACGTGTGGGTTGTTGTAGTACTATCCCAAACCCCATGGTTATTTAGGAGGTTACCACCAGTCTTGCTGTCATCCCAGCTACCTACACTTGTAGCAAGCTTATGTCCGCCAACACCTTTGTAGTAAGAACTATTATATTTAGGAGGCCAAGAGACTACGTCTTCTTTGAAGTTTTCATGTTCGTTGCTGAACCTGACTTTAACATGGTTTAGTTTGTCATCACCACTAGGCCAGTTGATTTCAATAGTCTGATCTAAAGAGAGCTTTGTATCATCAATTACTTCAGCTAAGACAATATCTTCATTCGTCTCAGGAACTTGCATATTAAGTTTATAAACGCCACCAGACCACACAAGTCGAGCATCACCCATTGTAGCTAGGATGGCTTCGATGTTTTCTCTAACAGACTTCCTGGTGTCTACGACTAGGTTGCACTCATAGAGCGGTAAGTTCCTAGCCGAGATATCTCTAGAACCATCAGTAGGCTGGAAGATCTTGCCACCAACTGGGACTGAAGACCTAGCAAGTCGAGCAGAGATTATTGCACCTGCTTCAAAGCTTGCTAAATCAATTTCGTCTAATGGAATGTCTTTACCGAGCGGGTCTGTCAAGTAGTCTAACAAGCAAAGTGCACTGTTATTTGAGTAAGTCCTGGTAGAAGCAAGAACACCGTTTGTAACTGTCTTAACTAAGCGACCTTCCATCAGGGCCTGAATACTAACCATCCCTGAGAATTGAGGTTCATCTCTGTCAAGCCTTACAACACCTGAGAGGTAAGCCACATCTTTAAAGATTGAATCAGCACGTTCTGAGAAGTTTGCTGCAATTATGTTACTAGCAACACCACCTGCGTAGTGACAATCCACTCTCATAGCAGCTCTAATACGAGCTGTAGAGTCATCTTCAGTGGTTGTAAATGCACCTACTGTAGGATCGTTGATATACCGACTACCATCAATCGTGATGTCATGAACAGCATGGATAGGTCCAATACAAAGAGCTTGTTGGAAGAAAAGAAACTCATTTTTCTTACCACTCAGCGACTTGTTAAGGTGACCCGATTCCATGGCAGGTACTAAGTTCTGGCTACGCGCTACTGAGACACCTCTAAAGTTCTCTATTGTATCCCAGGTGCTGAAGTCTTGAGTGTAACCTGATTGTGAAGCTGAGCCTGTTAAAAAGCTCTTATTAGAGTTACTAGTGCCTGGATACGTGAAGTTATGACCAGTCTTAGCCCAAGCCCTGACACCACCAATCAATGCCCTACCGTATACAATCGGAAGCTTCTCTGCAGTCCCTTCCGAAGTTACTTCAAAACCTTTCCTGGCCTCTGCCGCAGCATCAGCCTTCTCTTTCAGTTTCTTAGCTTGAATTACTTGGTAAGCAGCTGACACAGCAGAAATAGTGAACGCTGCTACCGCAAGTATGGTACTTACAGCTGCCATTACGCTTTACCCCATTTAAGGACTGTGGCTCCAGAACCTTCATACAGATCATCTGCACAAGAATCGTTACCGCTACGTTGACGCATTTCTTCTTTACTGAAGAAGATACCATTCTTCATTTCAAGGCTCATTACGGGACTTGAACCAGAGATATTGAGAGTTGATTCCCCAATCTCTGTAGACACAATTCGACTGTTCACACTGTTGATACGACCTCTATAAATTACAAACAGGTCTGAGAGAGTCGTTAAAGGTAAGCCAGTAAGTGGATCCATCGCACTCAACCTGACATCTAGTTTCTTACCGAAAAGAGAACTCTCTCCGTAGCTTCTCAAACCCCCATCCGAGTCTACCAAAGATATCTTATACTGCTCTCTAGTGACCACTGTAGTTTGTTGAGGAGGGTCAAGACTTAGCAAGATCCCATTTGAAGCGTAACTCCAGCCGTTTGAAAGAGTTATAGTATCATAGTGTGAAGTAGAGCCTAAAATAAGACTCCCAGCAGCGTCTTCAATTCGTACGAGCAATAGAAGCTCAGGAGCATCTGTATCCATAATTCTTGATAAATTACCTGACAATGCTCTCATCAGATTGCCTCAATTAGTTTCAACGTTCCAGGATCTTGAACGATGCCGTCCGTGAACACCATGCCGATAATTACATCAGTATCATACTTAACAGGCATTATGACGTCATCTCTGTGAGTGAACGTTGTATTAACCGCTACTCTTAACGGTGGATAAATACTGAGTTGGCCATTATCGGCCCTCGGTCTCATAGTCATATAGATCTTTGAATGATTTGCAAACTTTATAAATGTACCTCTAGGGATCATCCCTTCATTGTTTGTAACAGTGACAGTGCCAGAACCCTTAGCACCAACTGCTGTGGGTGTGCTATTGGATGTTCTGGCTAAGACTGCACCGTAGTTTTGAGGACAAATTATATTGAATGCTGTAGTATGCCCATGCTCAATCAAGTGGACAAATATGTCCTGCGCATTTCTGACAAGAGGCTCAACGTTAGTTTGAATTTCCCAACGTTGAGCGCTCGAGGCTACCGCATTTCGGCTGAGATCTAGGGCATCTGATGTAAAGACGGGCTTATTGCTGGTCACTTGAAGTGGGGCAACAAACTTAGCGATAACCGCACCGTCCTCATAGATACCGTAGGTCATTATTTCACACCTTGCTCTCTGTTATGGCCATTAACGCCATTCGCAATTGCGGGAAGCATTTTGAAGACTTCACTCCTGGTCTGCCTGGAGATGTCCCCAGTTATCTGAAGGTTCACTACTGTAGCCCTATCTCTAGAAGCCTGAGTGACAGCTTTCTCACTTAGCGGTGTGGAACCCATCATAAGGTTTCCAACATAGCCACCTTCAGCATAAGCCTTTAAGGAATTAGAGTTAATAGCTTCTAGAACTCTGCCGTACTTCTTAGTTGAAGCCGCATTAACAATAAACTCACCATTAGAAACACCTGCAAGGATTGAATCAGAAGTACCGGTTCCAGGGCCGACGATCTTACCGCCTCCAGCAAACATACCGGCAATGAGTGTGCCGAAGATGCCACCAAGGGCTCCCCACATACCGACACCAAGACCTCCTGCACCGCCAGCAGCTGTACCGGCAGCGCCTCCTAGGTTCTTACTTAAGTCTGTCACTGAAGAAGTAAGTTTTGGGAAAGACTCGCCAATGTGTGAGCTAAGCGCAGGCATAGCAGAGCTGGTAATGTTTGCAAGATCTTCAGCAGGAGCGGCAAAGTTAGTGTTAAGCGCGTTGCTTAAAAGATTCTGGCTAGGCTTAATCCCACCGGCGTGCCCACCGGAGGGTGATCCACCTGACATGAACTTGGAGAGCATGTCGGCTATACCAAAGCCAGGACCATCAGTACGCTTAGCAATACCACCACCAATTGTCTGAGAGCCTTTAGCAACGCCAGAGCCTATCTGTTCAAATAGGGCATAAAGTCCAGAACCTTCACCTAAAAATTGTTCTGTCAAGTTGTCAACAAAGGTGTCCACCATCTTGCTGGTAAACTCGTTGAGGAGTGCCGGGAGGATTTCTCCAGGACCTTTCTCACCTTTGAAAACTCCCTTTAGAGTATCCTTGAAAGTGCTATTCATCCCATCAGCAAGTGACTTACCAGCTTCTCTGGCTGCGTTGATGTTCTTCGTAATAACATCAGGAAGCCGCTCTAAAGCATACCTGAAATCATCAACTTGTTTAGCCAAAGCATCGTTGTTAAAGCCACCAATTCTGAGAAGCTCAAGCTGCTCGGTGAGTGCTAAGAACTTTTCTCTCACAGCTATATAGTTCTGAAGTTGAGCTTCTGTAGCCAGTCCTGCTGTAGTGTCGTCTAAGCCAACCCCAGGTCTAGTGGCCGAATCGAAAGAACTTCTGTTAAACAGCTTGTATAGTTCTTTAAGGTCTGACTGCTTTCTGAGGAACTGCTGAGTGGCGTCATCGACTGACATCAAACTAGGGCTGTTAGGAGTGTCTAGAGATTTCGCGGCAGTTACTGTGAGGGGCTCTACTGAAGTATCAGCCTTGATAAATCTTTTAAGAACTGAAGTGCCTCTGCCAATGCCAGATCCAACACCTGAAGCAAGATCACCAGGCTTCATACCGCTAAGGATCTTGACTATGTCTGCTGTGTTTCTCTCAGTACCCTCAGCTGCATTGAGCTCAGGAGTTCTCTGACCAGCAGGATCTAAGAGATTCTTGAACTTCTCAGCTGTTTCACCCGTAAGCTTAGAAGCCTCAATACGCATCTTATCAAAGGCAGCTTTAATAGCAGAAGAAGAACGATCATTAGCTTTAGCAAAGTCGTCTAAGATTTTTGCCATTCCTGAACTTACTTGAAGTTTGCTAAGTTCAACAAGTGCACCCATCCTAGTGGCATCTTCAACCATCTGACGACGTTGAGAGGCCGGGATACGGAACATATCGTTATCACTGAGCTCTAGTTCGGCAAAGTTACTTTTGATAGTCTCAAACATCTCATCTGTTGAGAGATTCAAAGAAGTCTTGAGAGCAGTACCGGCTTTCGCCATAATACCTTCAAGAGAAGCGGCTTGAGCCACCATTCTTTGCATATTGCTGAGCTGTTCAACAGTGTAACCTGTTTGGCTCTTACCGATAGCTTCAATACTGTCAAGCTCAGTCTTAAGGAATACAGCAAGCTTATACCACTCTTCCCTGGTATCAGCAAACACAGTGGCGAAGTCTTCCAGGGCAAAGTCTGTGTTAAACATCTCATTAACAAGGCTGAGACGATCCTGGAAGGAATCATTGACGAGCATAGCTGCTTTAGCTACAGCCCGCTCACTCTTAACCATCTCTCTTAGAGCTGCCAGTTGGGTCTCGTAGCTGCCAGCAGTGTTAAACTCAAACTTAGCCTTCTTAGACTTCTTGTAGAGTTCGAACAAATCAGAAAGACTCGACACTTCTAAGTTCATTGCTGAAGCATCAGAGATTCCCATTTCATCCAAGCCACTCTTCAGCATTGCACCTGAAGTTTTAAAGCTGTCAAAGACTTTGTCAAGAGCTTTCTTGAGTAGAGCAGCTCTCTTTTCGAGAGATTCCATAAGATCAGCGCCCGGAGTAGCTTTCTCGATTCTATCATCGATAATGCTCATCTCAGTGGCAATGCTTGCAAGCTCTTTTCTTGCGGTCGCGCCTAACTTACTAAAGCCCAGAGCATCAATAGCAAAGCCTGTCTCTTGAAGGATTGAAAGCATCTCAGAGAATTTGAAAGGATCGCTAGAACCACTACTAGAAGAAGGCTCAGCAAACATCTTTTCGAGTGCTTTGCCGTTAACACGCTGCGCTTCTACAGCTTTCTTTAGACTATCTTCGTTATCACCCGGTTTAAAATTTGCAATAGCCTCAGTAGCAGCATTGTAATTAGCACTATAGTCGAGGGCTCGCTGCCTAGATTTTTCACCAAGTCCGACAAACTTACCAAAGTCTACTTGTGGCGCTAACAGACCTTCTGAACCCAGTTGGGCCGCTTTGTCGACCTTGCTAAGTTTCGGGTCAGACATTATTAAAAAGCGTCTAAAGTTTTTAGCCTCAGCGTAGCCTTGACGAAGACCTGCCATCTCAGCTTTAAGCTGTCTGACAAAGTCTATCTGGGCTTTAATGTCAAGGCCTGCGTTCTTACTGGCACGCTCGAATAGTTCTGCTTCTTGAGCTACCGCAGCAATTCCACTTTGTAGACTTTTAATTCTACCCTCATCTAACCCAGCTATAAGGTCAATATTAGCACCTTCAAAACCAGCAGCTGCAAGAGCCTCAGAGACACCTTTAATTGAAGGTGTAGAACCTCTCATAACTTGATTAAGCTCTCTATACTTTTGAACTAAACCTTTTAATGCAGCCTGGTGGTTACCGCCAAATTGAGGGTTATCTAAGTCAGCCTGGTACTTAGCGATATCCTCTAAAACTTCTTTGTATTGCTTTCCAATAGCTGTGTATTCAAGGATTGTTTGACCACTCTCCTTAATTCCAACTTGCTTGAAACGGTCTAATGTGAGAGCGTCGCTCACACCATAGGCTCCACCTGAGCTAGCACCAAGAAGCTCGCCTTGACCAGTAATTGTGTTAGATTTTTCCGAAAATGCCTTCAGGGCTTCAGCACGTCTCTTAGCAACTACAGAGAGTCCCGAATAAAAATCACGTTCCGCTTCTGAAGCAGACGCTAGGTAAGCCTTTTCTGCTCCAGTATTCAGAGTGGCAAGCGTTTGCATCTTCGCAAGAATTGCAGAAGATACGCCTTTACCAGTCTCATCTAAGCCCAGCTCAAGAGAAGCATTAATTTCTGAAACTTGCTTTTTAACTTTTTCAAATAACGTTTCGCTGAGTTTCACTCTATAGAGTTTACCGTAAATTACATCTAAAGTTTTGTCGTAGGCCTTAGCAGCCGTATCAGCTTCTCTAGTAAGCTTTGCAAGCTCTGTCTGATACGCTAACAAATCCTTTTGGAAGGGAGATATTCTACCACCAGTTGCTCCGCTTATTGCGTCATTAAAACCTTTTGTTATAGCGTTATTAATGCCGTAACGATTTACAAAAGCAGCTCGTGCGGAACCTTTAGTCTCATAATCTTGTTTCTTTGAAGTAAGGTCTTTTTGAGTAGCTTCATCAAGCTTGAGTGTAGAATCTTTGCCAAACTCTTTTATAAGGCTGCTTACTTTACTACTCACACCTTTATCTAAATTTGTGGGCCCAGCTCGCAAGCCAGCAAGAATAAAACCTCTTTTAGCAGCATCGCTAACTTTTGTAAGACCCTCTTTAAACTTAGAGACTACATCTTTAATAGTGCTTTTTATCCCTACTACCACACCGCCTGCAAGTGCAACCGCAGCACCAGTGAGTTCTTTGGTCTTCTTTTCAAAAATACCTTGAACAAATTTAATAAGGTTTAACTTGTCCATACTCTCAAGACTCTGAGAAATAAAACTAAACGTAGTCATTAAAGGATCAAGTTGGGAGTTTAGGTAGTCTTGATAGTTGTTGGTTCCTATGCCACCTGAGGCTTTAGCACCATTACGTATGGCAGCGTCATTGAAAGCCTTAGCAGCCATGTCTAGTTGCTTGCTAGTCTCGCCTGAAATTTGACCATTGAGCGTTCTCTCCTTTAAGGCCTGTCTGTTAATGTCTGAATAGGTCTGAGCAAGACTTGTAAGATCTTCCATAGCGTAAGCTGAAAGATCTTTAAGGTTCATGGACTCAAGAGTACTATCGAAGCTATAAGCTTGAGTATTTGATCTCCCAGGGGCTAACAGCTTCTCAAGAGCAGCCTCCCGACCGCCTTGACTAGTAGGTGCAAGCCCTAAGTAGCCTTTAATAGTATCAAAAATCTGACCAAGCTTCTCTTTAAAAGTTTCGCCCTTACCCGCAAGTAGCGTGAAGACTCCACCAAGTGTCGCAAGACCTGCAGCGAGACCTCCAACAACAAGACCGACTCTACCACCTTTTGCGGCAAGCTTAACCAAAGGTCCATTCAGATTTGTAAAAAGTTTAGCACCAGCCTTTGAAGGACCGTCCACCAGATACTTAGACACCGCAGGTGACCACCGAGTAGCCTTACCCGCCAGTCCAGAAGCAGCACCTGTCGGAGCTTTCTTAAACAAGCCTTTAAAGAGTTTTCCACCAACCATTGAGCCGAGCAATTCACCAAAGAAGGCACCTATCCCGGTAGAAGCTGCAACCTTACCAGCCCCTTGTTTGCCATTCATCTTAAGACTGATATTATCAAACAAGCCTGAAAGTCTGGAGCCGACTGTAGACCACCAAACATTACTAAAGACTGTACCTTTCACAGACTTCGTAATGCTAGCCCCGATCTTTTCAAATTCAGCAGCAATACCTTTTAGACTAGCCTTTGTAGTACCCTCTTTACCGAGACCCGCTGCAGCTAATCTTTGAATTTCAGCTTGATAGGCAGCTTGTCTAGCGGAAGACTCTAGCGCCTCAAATGTAGCTCTAGCACCAGCACTACCGCGGCCTTTAACTTTTGAGTTAAAGTCTTTCAGCCTGGCAGCGGAAGCAGTCTCCAGTTGGTCTAAGAATGGTTTCGCGAGTGTCTCTAAGTTTTCTTGGGTGGCCTTAGCCTTAAGAGTCTTGAAGAGGTTAAGACCCTTCATCACTCGGTCTACAGCGAGCAAAGCTGCAGCAAAGGCAGTAATCCCTAGAGCCGCCTTAGCAAATCCCTCACCAGCACCTGCCACAGGATCTGTAAGAGATGCAGCAAATGCATCTTTTGGCATCAATGCTATAGCCGCTACCAGAGCTGCTGCAATACCAGCGATCAGCCATTTAAACTTGGTTATGAAAGGGCCGGCCACTTCTAAAATCTTAGTGAAGCTAGATGTGAACCAGAAAGCAATCTTCTCAGCCGCACCTTTAGCAGCTTCAATAATACCACCTCTCAAAAATAGCTCAGACATGTGCTTTGAAAACTCACGGGCATTAACGAGCGTTTCAGAAAACACACTGCCGAACGTGGAACTTCCAAGCTTTGCAGTCTTTATCGAACTTAAAGCCTTCTTAAAATCGATAGCTATTGCATTACCCATCTTCTTAAAATTTAGTCTGAGATCCATCAAAGGCTTAGCCATAGCTGCAGCATTGCCTTGATAAGCACTTGCTGCGTTTCTCGCTAGGTTTGCTGCAAAGTCTGACTTAGAAGCGTCTCTAATAGCTTCACTGAGACTCATTGCACCGGAGGCATAGTTTTTAGAGTTCTTTCTAAAGTTGGATAGGCCTGTATTCAAAGCACTAAAGTAAGCAGTGATGCCAGAGACTACATTTGAGCCACTAAATCCTGAAAAAGAGCTTTCAATAAGCTTTCGGATAGTTCCGCCACCTTTACCAGTACCCGACACTAGACCTTTTAAGAATTGAGCGCCGCTAGTGAAACCAACCGTTTCCATCAAGCCTGCGATGACTAAAGTCATTTGGCCAGCAAAAGCAGGCAAATACTTAGTCACAACGTCTTTCAAGAGTCTGGCACCAGCATCAGGACCTAGCAGGGCGTACAGCATAAGTGGCGCTGCAGTAAATAATGCTTCAAATACTGAAACACTTTCTAGAGCCATAGTGGAAGCAAACAACACACCTAACGCAGCAGCTTCTTTTCGATCACCAAAGAGTTTAGTAAGAAGACCTTCGCCAGGAGCAGGAGTAAACCCCTTGAATATCCCAAGGACACCTTCTTTGACTACTTTACCTCTAGCGTTCTTTTCTCCAAAGATCATGCTAGAGATGGTATCAGGCCAATTTCGACTCATGCTGGCTAAGGCCAGACCAATGACTGTTACAGTCGCTAGCAACTTACTACTAAGAATTGGGTTAAGATGCGCAAAGAATAGAGTAACCTTCCCAAAGATCCCTTCAATTAGAGCATCTAAGGTCTTAGGAATTACAACAATTACTGCATCCACAACTCTAGCAAAGCTATCTACAAAGTACTTAGTGAAATCAGCGGAAATTTGACCTAACACTTTGGACACAGTAGGCAGTGTAGAGAGAATTGCCTTATCAACACCGTCGGTAATGAATGAGAAAAGATAACCAAAACCTAAAAGCTTACCTCTCATTCCTCCAAAACCGATAAGCAAGCCTGCAACAAGTGCGCCCGCAATTCTGTCACGCAAGTTCACCAAAACTTGACCATAGTCTATAGAACCAATAGCAAGTTTTAAGTTACCGAAGCTGCTACCAAAATTATCGAAAACTGGACCAGCCAGTTCTCCAAGCTCTTTAAAAGCACTCTTCAACTTTTCAATAAATCTTTTAACAATTCCCTCACTCGTATTAAGCCTACGAGTGTGCATATTAATTCCGGAAATCATATCCGGCCAGTAAGAGTGCCCTACCACTTTGTCGTACACATCGAAGAACATGTCTTTTACGTTATTTGTAAAGGATTCGACAAGCTTCTCTGTCTTCTTGATTGAGTTACGAGCAAAATAATAGATAGACTCAAACAGCCTAATAGCAATCATAATGCCGTCTTCTAAGAGTGTGGTGTTTAAACTGAAGGTATACTTTAATGAAAATGTACTAGCTCTCGCCCAAAGCTCCGCAAACACTTTATCAATACTCTCTGAGATATACTTAAATATCGTGGAAAACAAATCTTTAAGGAACACTAGAGGCGCTAAAATTTTCGAGAAATCAAAAATACCTGACAGTTTCTTTGAGATTGTTGCTAGACGCCCTGTGATATCTCCTAAAATGTTATCTACCAGCTTCTTAAAACCTGCAGAAGCTGAAGCAGTGGGGTTCAAGAACTTAAACAAGTCTACTGAAAAATTCATTTCCGAAAAGAATCCAGCAACAAGACCTCTGGTAAAATTAATCACATTCTTAAAAGCTCCTATCAAGGTCTTAGCGACTAGGTCTACAAATCGATCAAAGACTGATTTACCCATAATATCGTCAGGTTTAAATATCCCAATAAGGATGTTCTTCAATAACATTGCGCTAGCTTTAAAACCTTTTGCTAGCTGTGAACCGATCCATTTACCAGTGTTATAGTCAAAAGTATCGTTGATAATATCAGTAACAACAGCCATAAAGTTTACAATAGAGACAGCTATGTTTGCCAAAATAGGTTTAAGTCCAATCCAGATAACGTCGGTGTACAGCATTTTAATTGTGCTAACGATTGTGTCAACACTCATCCCAATACGCTGTATTGCGCCCGCATTTAACCTAAGAATGCTGTTGTCAAGTAAATTGATAGAAATTAAGAAGGACTCTATAGGAACAGTGGCCCGCCTAAATGTGTAACCCACTTTAAACAATAAAGTCTCTAAACTGCCTAGGCGTACAGAGTCAATCGCTTGACGAACTTTAAATAACTGTGATGTGAAAGTCTCTAGCGACTCTGTCTGAAACAATTTAACAAAAGCTCGCTCGATCCTAGTGTCACTTACAAGGTACATAGTGAGACCTTCAAAAATACCTTGAATATCTCTGACAGTAGGTCTTAAGGCATCTCTCAAAACTGTTCGTATCCCAGTAACGATCGTGTAGATCGATGTTGCAACATTAACTAGGAAGATTTCAGCCGGTGCAACGATTTTAGGTAAGAAAGACGAGACACGTCGAACCGCAGCCTCAAAGATACCAACTATACCAATTACTGTGTTAAGTATCTTTTCCACAGTAATCTTAACTGAAGACACCCCGTCTGTAGAGCTGCTGAAGATTTCTTGAAGAAATCCTGAGATTGCGTTTTGGGTATCTTTAGTTTTACCTATAAAGTTGTCATAAAGGCTGACGAAGCTTTGAGCCCAAGTACCTAATCCTGAAGCTTTTATTTTAGTTTCAATTCCAAACAATTCTGAGTATGCAAATAGTATTTCTTTTATCTCATTCTGGTATCTATTTTTAATATCCTTGCTATCGAAGAATACCCTTAACTTTGTTTTAAGACTAATCGGCTCTGCTGTAGCAAGCTTACTAAGGTAAGTGCTAGCGTACTCTACAGCAGTTCGTAAATTGCCAATAACATTTTGAGAAAAATTATCTAGCCTGGCAGACATCTTGACTACGGAGTTGCCTGCAATTTCAGATATCTTAGTGAATTGGGCAAGCTCACCAACCAGATAAGAGATACTTTGCTTTAAGATAAATGTACCTTTTGAAAAAGTTATTACAGTTGAGTTAAAAGCCTTATCCGTAGACCCAGAGATTTTCAAAATAGTTTTAAACAAAACATCACTAGTCAACTGTCCTTGAAAGGCAAGCTGTCGTAATTCACCAACTGTTTTACCAGTCGCTTTGGCTAACTCCAGCATAAGGTATTTATTTTGTTCAGCAACCGAGTTAAATTCTTCACCACGAAGCGCACCAGCAGAAATACCTTGTTGAAGCTGTATCATCGCTGCGTTAAGTGACTCTATTGAGCTGCCTGACAGAGCGCCTGCCTGATTGATAGTTTTAACGACTTTAATAACATCGGCTTCACTTGCACCTAGCCGTGACAAAGATTTAGAGAAATCTACAAAAGTATTAGCTGTTGCTGCGTAAGAAGCTTGAGTAGACTGGGCTACTTTAAATAAAACTTTCTGACGTCTTGCTAAGTCATCCATTGAGCCGCTTACAAGCTTTAATCTGTTTTGGATATTAGTCAATCCATCACTGGCAGCTAGTAAACCCTGAGTGCTTTTAAAGGCAGCAAAAGCAACTACAGCGCCAGCAGCAGCCGCCTTTACGGAATTCATCGTCCTGGCCAGTGTAGCAGCACTAGAGTTCGCGCTGTTTACACTGTTTCTACTTTCTGTACCAAACGCCTTAACAGCTTTGGTAGCAGCTTGAGTCTCACTTGTGACTCCCTTGAACCTAGCGGCAGAGATCTGCCCTAGAGCTTTATTAGACAAATTTCCAGACTTGACGATATTCATCAAGTTCAGATTAAGTCTGTTAAGCTCAGCATTGGCAGAGTCTGCTTTGGTCTTGACGTCAATAATTACGCCAGTCATTACAACCTCTGCATTTAAAACCCGCTAGCGGTTAAACTAGCGGGTTTCGATTATTTGAACCGAACAATTGTTCCACTAGGGAATACACCCGGATGTGACAACAACGTTTTCTCTATGAAGAACTCAGGAGCTTGAGTTGAGGAGCCTTGGTTAAGTTGAGCGATGTGTTCTACATCGTTAACTATAGTATCCCCTTCTCGTCTCCAACCTTCACTGGCCTCACCAGTGTCGATCGGAGTATTAGCTGCTAAGTCTCGAACAAGGTTATCCAATTTAGCATGGAGAGCCTTGCGTTTAGCTGAAGCAAATTCCGCTCCAAGATTACCTTTAATTATTACTGCCACTAAAAGACCTTTTCGCCACCTTTTGCTCTTTGCATCTTTTGGAACAAGCTGGAGCCCTTAAACCCAGCCACATCGAATGAGCCTTCAGGCTTTTCGGGCCTTTGAATAGGAACAAGACTTGGAAATACCTTATAGCCTGGTTCTTTCAAACCCTGGACCTGCATGAGCTTGTGAGTACGGTCATCTTCACGCCAACCCGGAGGTCTTTGTTCAAAGTACGCATACCAGCCTAAGTATTCTTCGTATGTCATTTCTGACATCATCCGACCTACAGGCATCTTCAAAAGATACGCCAACTCATAGAGTTGAAACTCTTGCTCGGTTAGGGTTACTTTCCCTGGTCTTTACCATAGCCTGAGTACTTCATGACCTCCTCTGTAAGCTTGTTAAGCTCTTCCATCGGGAAGGTCCTAAGTTGCTCAATAGTGAGATCATCAGCCTCAACCACACCCTTGGTTACAATCGTGTGGAGCATTTCAAGGTTGCCGTCGTCGCCGTCAGATTCAGAACCCTCGGCAGCTTCAGCGGTCTTTTGAAGACCTCTAACAAGGTTCTGGATTTCCATGACCTCATCAACAGAGAGCTTCTTAATGGCGATCTTAGCGCCCATAAATGGAATCTCTTTAGTCACTTGTTGACCAATGAGCGACTTAATACCAGTAGCCACTTTAGGCTCCTTTGAAATGCTTGGAATTTTCGGACTGGAAGTCATCAATTAGCTTCCTCATTTTGTGAAGCAGCATTAGGGTGTCTAATACTTCCTTCGACTTTTCACCATCACCTTCGAAATCCGAAATACGCGTGAACGTCTTATGGATACTAAGATCGATGTATTTTCGTAGATGCTTTACTGTAATACGTAAAACGTATCCAGTGCTAAATGGAGCGAGTGACATTTTGCTCTCTTGATAGAAATGGAGGGGCTCAACCTGGGTCAAACCCCTCCAAATCATTAGGCGGGGGCGCTCGTGTAAGCACCCTTGAACTCTGACTGGATCGACAGAGTCAGTGTGGCCGTGTTGGCATCAGTAAGCTGCGGCGAGAACTGCAGAGCTTCCATTTTACCAAACCAGAAGAACTGGCTATTCTGAACCGTGCCAAGTCCACCGGTGGCGGACGCAAAGCTCGTCGGATCAGACCCCAGCAGGGCAAATCGATAAACCCGTTGGATACCGTCGCCAACCATGTTTCCAAGCAGCGTGCCTTCGGCCCAGTGCAGCGGGATATAGTTGAGGGTGAGTTCCAGGGTGGGTGCATCTGATTGCCCTTGGATTTGTTGTGAGGTCGCCGAACCATAGACAGGAACGTTAACAATGTTCGGAGGCGTACCCATCGAAGGGAACTCCCGAACGTTTTCAACACGAACAAACTTGGCAGCCGCCGCAGTACCGTTGTAGGCAACTTCGGTGGCAAACAGAGCCTTCAGTTCAGTTTCATCAAGACCGTCCCAGTCAGTGGTTGTCAACTGAGTGGACGGAACGTGGATCGACAGGTCCGAGAAGATACCGGCCGAGATAGACGAAATGTGAGTCATCACATACTTCCAAAGTGGTTGAATGGTATGGTGTAGAGGGCTTTATACAAAGCTGAATTCTTTGGATCTGTACCAATTAGCGACAAAGAGCTCCCTAAGAATTGGGTAGTTCTACCCGCAACTAGTTTACTCTTACCCGCTAAGAATTCGTCCAAATGATCTGCAAGTACAGATACTCTTTTTGGACCAGCACCAGATGCTATGAATATCTCTGCCTGGAGAACTCCAGAACTAGATTTCAAATTGATACCCGAGCCACTAGGTATAATAGATACTCTAATAAACTCCCTAGTCGTGTTAGCGGCTATGAAGTTAGAAGGGTACGTATTTAGACTTAGTGCCTTCCATTCCACGCTATCAAATATAGAGAAGATATCAGTCTCTATTTGACTATATTTCCCCATGTGGTGCCTCCCTGGTTAGAGTTACGACAAAGAGGTACTTGTTAGCGTACACTACTTCATCTAACAGCCAGGAAGTCCCGGAATACACAATTGTGTCGTACCGAGACATGTCTATGACATCACTTGTTTTAAATAGAACAGTCTTCTTTACAAGGTTAGTGTCTTTAGAGGGTTTAGAAACTTCAAGCTCAATGAGCTTTGCAGTGACTACTTCAGCATCGGCTATTGTTGTCGCTTCCGCACCGAAATCAAAGGCAGGACTTGCTTTTCTCGCGATTGTGGCAGTGACAGCAAGATCTTTAGCTTGCTTAAAGGCTAGATTGAGACCGTTTCTTATCAATGATTGATAAGCCATCAGTTAGATCTCCACCAAGCTGTAGACCCTCCTCTGACAAGTAATGGCTTTAAGAGACTTTTCACTATCGAAGGAAACTTACTTGGATTTCTGATTCCTTGCAAGTCAATTTGCGCTAGTGAGATACTCTTAACACCACCAACATCATCTAGAAGTCCATCGTTATTCAACAGGTGATAGGCTAGTTCATCGCAAGCGCGCTCAATTCTCCACGGCGTAGTTTCAGTCAAGGTGACTGTTGTACCAAGCTTAGGTTCATAATACGCGCCAACTCTGGGGAAAGCTAGATCTTGGGACTCGCTTACGGCATAACCAATGTACTCTTCAAGATCAATAAGCATTGTACTTGTAATAAGTGCAGCTGCTTTTTGGTCAGCTGTTGCGTCTTGTGTCCAAGCTGCAGCATCTAACCTTTGACTGAAAGTTTCGTTGGCATCGTCAACGGTCCGATATGAATTAGTACCCTTAACAAGTGCCATAAGCTTGTCTCAATTAGCTGTGGAAGATCGGGAGGATGCCCAGGCTGAGAGCCGAAGAAGCCTTACGATCCCAGGTACCACGAGCGTTAGCAATGGTCGTGACACCAGTGAGCGCAGCCGGAGTACCAGATTCAACGGAGAACTTGTAAGAAGCATCCGACGGGAACTCTGTTTCGAGACCGTTCCAGTCATAGCCCGCAGGTTGCAGGATATAACCCCAACGATACCAGATAGCAGTAGTACCACCGCCCTTGTAAGCGTTACCGTCACGGGTGATTTCAACATCATCCGGAACGTCCAGGGCTTCCATAGCCATCGCACCCGGAAGCACGATGAAGGAAGTCTTAGTACCAACAATATCAACGCCAGCACCGGTATTGATCTTGGTCAATTCCGCTGAAGACATCGACTGGCCCGCACGAGTCTGGATCAGACGCAGCTTACCTTGGAAGATAGTGTTGAAGTTGACGTTACCATCAGTGACTCGATCTTGGTCAACCAGATTGGCTGAACGCAGCGAAGCCATGACAGCCGGAGAGGTGATCAGGTAAGCGTACTCAGGCTCATAGTCCTTCCACGCCTTACCCATAGCTTCCATGAAGCCTTCAGCACGAGCAGCGCCCTGAACTGACGCCGTAGCATCAACAACAGCGGCGTCTGAACCGAGGTCCACATAGAAACCGAACTTCTTATCTGTCGGGTCATTCTCGAAGGTTTGACCACCCAGACCTGTAGCTCCAGAACCGGTAGCAGCACCGTTCAGAGCTTCAGCGATAGCGACACCCTTGAGGACGGCCATAATAGCATTATGTTCGTCTTGGGCGCGAGTTTCACCAAAGTCTCTACCGATCTTCGCGAGGCCGTCAACTTGAGTGACGACCTTTTGCATGTTGACCTTCTCGGCACCGTGGGTACGGACAGTCTTAATGTAGCTCAGGTAGTCTGAGCTGTAAGAAGTCTTGGTACCGTTGGTCGAGTCAGTCAACGAAGCCACGTTGATCGTGGGGTTCAGAGGCTTGTGCCAGCGCATTTGACCAATAAAGGTTTCAGTATTACGGTCAATGTCCGGGTTAGAGCCGACAATACCAGTGCCCGAGAGCTTACGAGCATTGGTGTACGCCTCGTCGGAATAAACGCCGAGGGTTTCCTGCAGGACTTCGGTTGAAGCACCCGCCAAATTTGTGACAACAGTCATCTACGTTTCCTAGGTAGGTTTGGTCCTTTTAAGCCTACCCTCTTGGACATCCTTAAGCACATCGGCTTGGGATCTCTCAAAGAGCGGCCTAGTGGACGGCTCATCAACTTGGGGCTGGAGCGAACTGGTACCCGAACCTCTAGAAACCTTAGGCTTCAACAAGAAAGCGTTAGACTCATCGTCAAAGAATGTCTTGACATAATCTTTGATCGACTTACCATCTTTGGACACCCAATTGCCATTAGAATCCTGAACAAGATTCTTAGTGATCGTAGCAGCCGCCATTTCTTGTGCAGCGTCGTTCCGTAAAGAAACAGTCTGCATGGCAGCAGTTACTTGAGTATCACGCTTGAGTTTGAGGTTTTCAGCTTCCAATGCCTTGTTGGCAGCGTTAGCTTCGGCCATCAGCAACTCGAAGCGTTCTTTATGCTTTCCTTCGTCTTCTAATCTCTTAAGTTCAGCTTCATGTTCAGCCTGCTCTTTTGTCTTAAGTTTAACAAGAGCTTCGTCACGCTGAGCATAAGCACTATCGAGCTTAGACTTAATTGAAGCGAGTTGGGCATCTACAGCTTCCTGGATCTTCTTATCAAGATCACCGGAATCAGCTGCTGGAGTATCAACAACCGGGTCTGCTGTGGTATTGGGATCGGTATTTTCGTCCGCCATTTCTATATCCTTGAGTACAACTCACTTGAAGCACAGCTTCTTATCTGTTGCAGTTGTGAATATCCAACAAGAAATTCACGCCTGGGTTAAATTAACGGGGTCAGCTAGCCTACACCATACCAACCGTAATCACTTACGAAATCGGATGGAACTTCTTGCAAGATGTCGTCTGTAGTTAGTATATCAGACTCATCAATTAGCCTACCACCTATTCTAGATTTTCCTACGACAGGGATCAAGCCCTTTTCAATAGCTTCTTCAAGAAACTTATCATAGACTTCTTTAGGTAAACCTCTCGCGCGCATCTCGTCCAGGGTCTTCTTTACAGATTCACCTCTCAGAGCTCTTGCGTAGATTTTACGGAGGGCAGTTCTGGCTTGAAGCATATCAGCTGCATTAGTAAAGAAGGCGTCATGGATAGTCGAAGTTGGAACTCCAGTAGCTTCACCCCAGAGATGGAATTGCTTAACTAATGTAGCATCATTAGAATGGTTACCATTAACAGCAAAGGCAGTTCTAGCTTTTGTAGCGTCTGCAATGTCATTAATCTTGCCGCTCTTATTGAGTGCTTGATCCCACCAAGAAGCCTCAGTCTTTTGAGGAACTTGTAGAATATTAGTTGTCCAGTTACCATCTTTATCTCTGTAAGTTAATCTTTCTTCAAACGACTGAGTAAAGTTCTGCTCAATGATCTTGCCATCAAAGTTTACCCAAGGAACATTCGTCCAAGACTTAGGGAGCTTGTTAGCCTTAAGTACCTCTATTTCAAACAAAGTCTTAAGACCGAACAATTCAATCTTAAAGTATTTACCACCAGTACGTCTTGTCTCAGGTGTTGAGACACCATTGATCATGTCAGCAAGATTGCTGTTAGGGTCATACAGACTGATACGTTTAAGAACAGCCTCTTTGACAGGCTCTCCTGGCTTTAAACCTAGCAGTTTGCTGACTTCGTCTGGAAGTGTGTAGCCTTTCTTTTTATTACCAAATATCTTACTTTTAATAATAGAAGACCAATCGAAATCACTCTTTGAGGGTTTTGCGCTTGCCAAGTACGCCTCAGCTAGTCTGCCAAAGAACTTAGTAAACTCCTTGAGGATTGGAACTTGCTCAGCAAGATGTTCACTCATAATGTTGGCTACGGTTTTGAAGTCATTAGGAGTGATAATACGTTCATACTGAGAGCTCAGCTTCTCAACTAATTCACGAGTTTTAGGATCTAAGAAATACAACTGCTCAAGTATATCATCGCCAGGATCTAACCCTTTGTTGAACACATCCCGAACATTTGCTCTGAGCTGTTTAAGATCTTCCGCCAAAAGCTTATCGTAACGCTCTACTCTAGCCACCCTCGCGCTTATTTGATCAAGAACCGCATCTCGATCTTTAGCTGTAACAACCAGTGTATCAGCGTCTTTGTTAAGAACTTTGGCAAGCTTACCTTCGACGTTAAAGATACCTGTACGCTCGCCAGCTCCGTAGAACGTAACCATGTTCTGAGCTTTAGCAGCTTTACGGAGGTCTCGCTCGTTAAGCCCAAGTTTACGATTAAGTAGCTGGAAGCGAGGATCGTTATAGGTTGTAGCTGCAATCTCATCGTACAGACGACGTTTCTGTGTAGTAGCTACAACGTTACTGAGCTCAGCTAGTTGTTTATTCCTAGTAGTTAAAGCGATGATCTGAGCACCTGATGACGAGGCATCTTGTTCCAGTGCTAGGCCAGTCTTGTACTTGACAAGAGTAGCTAAGTTAGACTTAGAATAGACGTCAACACCCTTACGTGGATCCATAGCCCTTAAGTAGTTATCAAGCTTAGCAGACTCAATGGCAAGCCTAGCAAACTTACCCAGCTCTTCACCATCGATTCGTTGAACCATCTCAGATTCAAGGAACGCCCGAATGTCTCCAGGCTTATTACGAAGCATCAGATTGCCAATACGAATCATCTCAGGACGCCACTTTTCAGCAATCTTCTGCCTACCTGTGAAGGAGAGTCCATTATATCGGCCTTCAAAGTACTCGTCCAGACCACCGAGAAACCCGCCGATCTGATCCTGGAGGTTATTAAAAGCTTCAGGACTGAAGTTTCTTAGCTCCTTAGTATTCAAGAAAGGTCTAAATGTCTCACCTGCTTGAGGTCCAATTAGCCCTCGCTCGTAGATACGAACACGATGATCCACAAACGGGTGGTTACTGAAGCTTTTGCCTGAGGCTCTAAGCCATTCCATAGCCTTGAGACGCTCATAAGCGTCACCGCGACCAAGAAGGTGATTACGATAGTGGTTTAACTCATTATAGTACTTAGCTTTACCTCTGTCATCTTCGAAGTATATCAATTTATGAATGAAGTCGTAGTAGTCTTCATCAATTTTATACTCAGAAGCTCCAGCCCAGTTAAGAGCCTTGACAAGGTCTGCATCAACAAGCTCTTCCGGGAAGTCACTGAATGAACTGGTGGAAGTAATAGGGATCCTAGTATCTTCCAGGCCAAGAATGCCACGATCAATAAAGTAAGTTTTGTAACCAGTTCTGAATTTCAATCTGTTCTTTTCAGAAGTGACTGAGACTCTGAGACCGAGCTCAACCTTACGAGTGAGCCTAGCGTATTCTTGAATCCTAGGATCCACTACTCTAATATTATGAGCCAGGGTATCATAATACGGACCAAAGTAGGAACCGCTCATACGACTCTTCATTCTACGTTTTTGAACGCCAAAGGTTTCAATCTCATAGAATTTAGATACGCGCTTAGACTCCAGAAGCTTGAGACCAAGTGTGTACCAATCACGCTTAGCACCATTAAGATTAGCCATGTTGTAGAGATCACGGCCCAAGGCTACTGCAAACTGATCCCTATCCGGAGAATCCGCAAGAGCCAGCCTATGGGCAAACCTTAAGTAGAACTGTTGGAGATCTGCATCTGTAAGTCTTTCCCTAACTAGTAGAGGTATTTCAAGATTTAACAGACCTTTCAGTTCTTTCGCAATCTTAGGAGCCTTACGATCTTCCCAACGATTCTTAGCCACAATGTTTGAAATAAATTCGTCATGCAGTGTATCAAGCTGGGTAGGGCCCAGAACAGGGTCAATATAGTTGTCATCAAGCAACTTCTTAAGAACATTAGTGTCTTTACGAATGTATGTCTCCACAGCCTCAGAGACGTTCATAATATCAAACTTAAGTTGCGCCTGTACAACAGCTTTAAAGTTACCCCAGGGTTCTGGGTTTTTACGATACCTGCTGAAAAGAACTCTGAGATTGTCTACAACTACAGCTCGTTGGTTGATACTCATCTTGCTTTCAAGACGATTTGAGATATCCTTTACAAACGCTATGTCCTCAGGTGTGAGTTCTGGAGTGCTCTCTAAGAGTCTGATCCGATTCTCATACACAGCAGGGTTAGGTTGGTAAAGTCTTATGTCCTCATATCTGCCGGTAACAGGATTGAATCTCAGTTGATCCTCAGTGGGAGGACTTGAGAGTACCTTACGGCGCATAGCCAGCTTAGTATGGACAAGTCCACCTCTGTAGTTCATAGAGGACAGGGTGCCGTCCAGTTCACCAGCTTGTAGCAAGTAGTAATCGACTAGAGTATCTTTCAGCTTACGCTTAGTTAAGAAATCGTCAGGAGATGCAGCACCCAGTTGCATTGCATCAAGGCGTTCTTTAGCATTGGCAAACCTACGAGTGTCTCCAGGAATTACTGTGGTGTCACTCGTCAGGCGTCTAAGTTCCTTAATACCAAGGCTATTACCTTTGTCGTTAGTGAACTTGTCAACAGTAAGCTGACCTGTCTGGAACATCTCAAGCTTCTTGTAATCACCTAGATGCTTTAACTGGACAGCGGTAGGTTGTCTACGTAACCAGGCATCATAAGATTCCCTGAGAGGTGTAAGACCGTCATAGAAAGTCTTCTGCTTGTCAGTTAGGTTTGCAATATTGGTCCTGCGAACCTCAGCAACACCTTCGAGTTTAGCTAAGTCTTCCCATGACTTAAACACAGGAATAGTGGTTGAACGACATCTATAGTGAGCCGGTGGTAGGTACTTCTTTTCAGATAACTGATAGATCGTACCATCCCGATGAGCACAAATAGGTGTAGTCCTACTATCCAGGACTGCAACATACTGCCAACCATGGAGGGCTTTACCGTTAGCCTCATAGACAGCATGGTCAGCTTGAGCATGGACGCTAGTAATAGAAGTGGTAACAAGAGCCTCAGCTTGGTTCCTGCTGATGGAGTGCACGTTACCGCGTCTTACGGCAAGGGCAAGCTCTTTGACTGTAGAACCTTTGGCGATACCAGCCCGGATTACAGTCTCGATACGTCTACGCTCAGCAATACTTACACCATTCCAACCCTGGAGTAGTGTCTTGTCGTTATAGAGAGGTCTATCTAAAACAATGTCTTCAGCAACACGTCTGGTAGGTCTCTGAGTTGTCCAGATGCCACCCATGGTGTTTTCAATAACTTGGTAAGAGAAGGAGGCTTGATCTACAACTAAATCTAATAAAGACCGCTTAGAGATATTATAAATCTCTTGATAGGTCTTTTGAAGTTCTTGATCAATAGCCTCTCTGAGTTTCTTTAAACCAGCAGTGGAGGTTTCAGACCCACTGATAAGATCATCAAGCTTGACAGTGTGACCATCAAGCACTAACGAGACTTTACCTTGAACTCGACGCTCGTAAAGTCTAATCATAGCTGCTCTGTCGACAATTTTGTCATACAGTTCTGTGTTAGCGCTAACGGTTGCCACTTTGTTCTCCTACATTAATTAGTTTACACCTCTTTAACAGTATCAGGTTTCAACCTAATCTGCTTTTGGTAGTCTGAAACAGCGACGTCAGGCTGAGTAATAATAAGCTCATCTTCTGTCAATTCTTTCTTGCCTACTTCGTCATCATAGTCATCAGGAAGCAAGTCATGCTGCTTAAGAAGGGCAAGCCAAACAGACCTGGGGATCAAGCCTGCTTCATACCACTCAGTGGCTAGTCTGAGCCAGACTTCACCGGAAGGCGCAGTACTGAAATCATTAGAAAGAGTAACTTCAACCTCACTAGCGCTAATCTCAAGATCATACCGCCAGTTGATCATAAAAGTGACCACCTGTTTCATGGTATTAATGATCTTGGTATGAAGCGAGCCTAGTCTGGCAGTTTGAGAAGCGTTACGAAGTTCAAGTGCAACACCAGATTGAGCTGTTTCAGGAGTCAACATTCTGACACCCAGCTTTGCCATTTCCTCGATACCCGCAGCGATAGCCTTGTCCATATCCTGGAGAGCTTCTGTAGGAGTCGCAAGAACACCAATACTATCGCTTTGACCTAGGTGCAACCAAGAACCAAGACCCGCTTCAACAACCTCGGTAAACTTTTCGTCAGTCATGTCTGAACAAACGTATGGAGTATAAGTTGCAGCGCCATAGAGCAAGTGATTGCGCCTACTCATCTTATTATACAGAGAAATTTCTTTCTCAATAAGCGGCCACAATATAGGCTCAGCGAGGTCAATGGAACCATTAAGAGGCCAAGCGGGGACAAAGTCCAAGCTCTCGTTGTTGACGAGCACAGGGATCACGTCTACTAGTTTAAAGCTTTTCTTCGTGTTCTTGGGAACAGGTTGACCCTGGACAACAGGTGCTGAAGTCTCGTCAGACTCTGCAACGTACTTACGAACTTGATAAGCGCCGTTGAAGAGTTCATGGACCCTGATGACTTCCCTAAGAGTCGGATGGAATTGATTCTCATCCGCGTAAGACTCTTCTAAACCCTTAAGGATGATTTGGGACACAACCATTTTACCGGAAGCGTCTTTAGTCCGTCGCCAGTTAATGACATTTTCAGCCTTTTGGATTACAGGATAAGGAATAATATTGGTCTCAGACAGTTCTGAAGTATAATCAACAAAGATAACACTGCGGGCTGTCTGAATCTCTTCCCAGATCGCATCACCCAGGAAGGCAGACATAGGAGTGCCATCTTCACCGAACTCGTTAAGGATCCAGTCACGAGCTTCCGGAGGTACACTGGCAGGTAAGGTTAGTTGAGGGGCTTTACGAAGAATCGCATCAACTAGCGTTCTTGAGAACGTTGAGACAATACCAGGCCACTCAGCTTCTGACTTATAGAAGTCATATTGTTGTTGTGTCATAGAAGGCGAGAATGGTGACAGAAGATTTGTAAATTTATTGACATCGATAGTTTGATCCAATGCCTTTACAAACCTTCCGCCACTGCAAGCTGCACGACTCGTCAACCACAAAGGTCGCATTGACTCGTATGCCGCATTCGGGTCGCCTACCGTTTTGGTTACATCAGCGGCATTGGCGACTGTCATTAGTTGCTTGCTTTCAGTCTCGCATTAAAGGCTTCCATAGTACCTTCAAAGGTCTCACCAGTGACACTATTGATCGCTTCAATCGTCTCATCTTTAAGAGGTGTCAAACACCAATCCGAAGGCTTACGACCCTTGAAAGGTTCACCCGAGAGTTTCTTAGCAGGTGTCAACGGAACTTCAACTTCAATTTCGTCTTCAGTTTTTGCGGTGGCTGTGATATTAACCATCTGTCACCTCAGGGTTTTGAGGGGCTGATTGCCGGGCTTTAGCAATTTTAACAGCTAACGGGTTGAGAGCCATAGAGGCTTCAATAGCGTTAGGTGCAGCCTTGATAGTCACATTGATGGATTCCATCAGCATGTCAAGTTCACGTAAGTCAAATTCAACAGTCACAGTGTTTTCTTCAATCATAGTTCTTACTCCGGATCTTCTTCAGGTGCAATCCACGGCAGGGCCGGGGTGATAACGATTGGCGCCGCTTGTTGTGCAATCAACTCAGCGATAACACTACGCCGGCTTTCAAGGTATCCAGCATCAGTGTGCTCTTCAACCCAACTGATAACAGTAGCTTCAGTCAGCTCGTCAAACGAAACAAACGGATGCTCTGCGCTAGGTAGAGGAAACTCCGTACTAGCGCTGGTAAAATCACTCAGGGCACCGTCAGTCCCTGTCATAGTCCAGATAGCGCGAGTAACAACATTAGATAGCCCATCTAACGAGGGTACGCAATCTAGACTGTCGATTTTCATAGAGTAGGTAATAGTCATAGGTATTTCCTAATAGGGGGGTGAGTTTTATGTGATAAGCCAGTTGGCACCGTCTGACGTGACCTTCAACAGCTCCCACTGACTATTTAAAGTGCGAGTGGTGAGACCATCTATAGTCTGTGAAGACGTGGTAGCGACAGTAACTACGTTCGCCGCCGTGATTTTCTTGACAAGAAAGGATTGCCCGGCACAGCCAACCGCTGTAGGTAAAGTAATTGTAAAGCTGGCTGAGGCGGCATCAGTTGTAATCACATGATCAAACAGTGTGGCAGTGTAGTTAGCCGTCTTCGCGGTGAAGCCTAGTTGTAAGCCGCCTGTCTGCAGTTGACCAGGGGCAGAAGAGCTATTAGTGACTCTGATCTTTCCTGCACTGATACGATCCAGCCAAGTGTCCCATGCCCCTCCTCCACCGCCTGTTGCATTCGACCAGCCAATCGAGTGAGTCGTACCTACACGCATCCCACCGGTGGTGAAATTGAAGGAATTCGCAGTGCCAGAAGGGTAAAGGTCTATAGAGTTTCCGGATCTAATTGCGGTAGCTCTGGCAGCACCAGTACCTGCAGCTTCAGTCCCGATTTCGTAAACGTTTGAAGACCATCTACTAAAAGCACGCTCGTAATTGGAGCTATCAGTCCACGTGTTGTAGACGCGGAAGGACTGGGCGTTGGTGCCGTTGCGAAGGGCGAGCGTGTTGGCTGCGTCTCGGTTAAGAAGGACGTCAGCCGTGGTACCAATGCCAATTTGACCGATATCGCTCCTGACAACAAAACTTGTTGAAGAAAGGTCTGCGGCATAGGTCCCGTTGTGGGCGAACCGCATCCGCCCGCCGCCGGAGTCGCGGTAGATACCGGTCTGTGAGTTGCCGAACGCGAAGCTGGGGGCGGTGTCCGTTCCGTCTGGCGCAACGAATGAGGTCCCAGCGTAGATCGAGCGCGCCCGCGTGGCCCCTGAGGCACCGATGTCGTAGGTGTTGTCTGCCAGCGCGAGAAAGTTACCCGTGTCTATTCGCCACTGCTCGGTCGTACCCGCCGAAGCAAACGAAAGGTTTCCGCCGCTCTGTATCGACAGCGCCGATGCGCTCCCCGTACCCAATGCTTCTGCGGTGAGGTTCCACGTTGACCCCGAAAGAAACATGCGCAGACGAGAGTAGTTCGAGGCGTCGGTGTAGGAGCGGTAGATGCTGAAAGTCTGAGCGTTGACGCCGTTGCGAAGGGCGAGCGTGTTGGCTGCGTCTCGGTTAAGAAGGACGTCAGCCGTGGTACCAATGCCAATTTGACCGATATCGCTCCTGACAACAAAACTTGTTGAAGAAAGGTCTGCGGCATAGGTCCCGTTGTGGGCGAACCGCATCCGCCCGCCGCCGGAGTCGCGGTAGATACCGGTCTGTGACGTGCCGAACGCGAAGCTGGGGGCGGTGTTCGTTCCGTCTGGCGCGACAACGCGGGTTCCGATGTAAACGATACGCGGCCTGTTCGCCCCGCTCGCCCCGATGTCGTAGGTGTTGTCGGCTCCGGCGAGTAAGTGGCCATCGCCGGAGATACGCAGGCGCTCGGTGCCTATGGTAAGAAAACTCATGGTGTTGTCTTGGGGGTAGCCAATACCCGCATCACCCGGAACGCCATCGCGCCCAATTCTTATCACCTCACCGAAGTCAGCGGACCGAAGGAAGCGACTTACGATGGTCTGGTAGCCGCCCTTTACATCTAGCCGGTATGTGATGGCGGTAGGGTTGCCGAGGCCGACGTTGCCGGTCGTCAGGATCGTCAGCCGGTCGTTCGTGCCGAGGCTCGACGCTTGGCTGATCTTGTAGGAGTCGGAATCGCTGTTATCGAGGCCGTGGGACCACGTCGTGCCCCCGTTAACCTCGAACGACATGAAGGGGTCGCCGGCGCCAGTGACGAGCGAAGAGAACCTAGCGCCCCCGTTGGCGTCGCTGTTTTGAAGCTGAGAGATATAGTTCCCAGTTGCGGCGCCCTGCATATACAGGGCTATCACGCTGCCGGTAACGGCGTTGCCCGACTGGATAGTGACGAGCTGTCCATTAGCTGCAACAGAGTTACTCTGGAATGCCGCGATGGCCCCCGCCGCGCCGGCCCAGACGTCTAGGGCCTGAGACCCGAGCGACGCGTTTGAGATCGCGATCTTGGTCCCGACGTAGACGTTGCGGGCACGGCCCGACGCGCTGGCGCCGAAGTCATAGGTGTTGTCGGCGCTACGCAGCACGTTGTTGTACAGGGTCACTACACCAGCTGATGAAACTCCGAAGATTTGAGCAAAGGTTCTGGAACCTGCTCCAGCTGTAGCATTTACCAGTGAAAGAGAACCATCAGAGAGAAGTATTAAACCTGAGCCTGGTTGAGTGGCGTCATCGAGAGTACCGGCAGTAGCAGAAGTAAGACGTACGTTTACAGAAGATACTAAGCCATCACCCCGGTATTGATTCCCGACACGACTCTTAAGACCTGACCAACCACTGGGTTCATAGATTGTATTCAGGGTAGCGCCAGTAGCACCGCTTAAGTGTAACAATGAGGCTGCTGTGACACCAGTGCCTAAAACGACTGACGTGCCGAAGTAACCGGAGCGGATGCGATTACCGGTGGACCCAAGATCGTAGGTATTGTCGGCTTGAGGGACAAAGTGACCTGCGGCAAGTAACAACCAACGGCCAACAGGTGAGGATCCGGTCGAGAGAACAACCTGCGCACCCTGAAGGTTAAGATCACGCATCGACCCTGTGCCAGCCGCCTGCATGGAGATGACGCCGTTACTGCCGTAACTCATCCGCTCCCAATTGGAGGCATCCGTATATGTACCATAAACGCGGAAGGTCTGACCGTTCGTACTATTGCGCAGAGCAAGAACGTTGGCGACATCTCTATAGAGTAGCACGTCATCAGCAGTGCCTAAAGCAATATAACCCGAATTTGTACCATTCACCCGTAAATAGCTTCCGCCGCTAACACCTGCGCCAGCTACAAGATTCCTTGAAAAATAAGCATCTCTAAAGCGACCTGAGCCGGAAGTGCCTAAATCATGAGTAGCATCAGCGCTAGTGAGTAGATTACCACCTAAAGTGGTAACACCATTTACATGGAACAACGTACTAGGGCTTGTAGTACCTATGCCGACGTCTCCAGTGGCAGTAATACTGAGACGAGGGTTAGCAAATCCGTTTGTGTAAATCCTAAAAGCAGTAGCTTGGTCTGTACCTTGAAGGAACACACCGTCATTTTGTGGAAAGTAAGAGAAGACCGGGAGCGACGTGCTGTATGTCCGGTTTAAAAGCCGCAGACTGTAAGCGGAACTGCTTGGAGTGCTTAGTGTCAGCGGTACGCCTGAGGTAGCATCGGCGACTGTGATCGTCGTTGCACCGGTCGGCGCTATGGTCATTCGCGTCCCAAGCGCACTGCTAAGTGCGGTCTGGAACTGAAGCTCCCCCTGCCCGGCTGTGGGATGCTGACTGAGAATGCGGGCAGTGTCTATTGTCCCGCTCAGAGTTCCTTGGAAACTAAGAGAGGTACCCCAGCCGGAAGTGTTTTGATTTACTAGAGTAAGTCCACCTGTTGAATTAGTTGCACTTCGTGAGATAGCTACTGCACCTGTGAGAGTGGAAGTACCAACGCCCCAGGTTTGAACAATAGTTCCGCCTGCTATCACGCCCAGCACGTCTGCGGAAACGCCGTCGATGCCGGTGTTCAGATCGCCGGCGACAGCTAGTCCTGGAGCAGATACAGTGCCAGCCAGGAAGGCAAGCACTCCGGCCATAGTCCCACCAGTCTTCGGCAGGGCAGCTTCAGCTACAGTGTTAAGATTTGAAAAGTTAGTATCGATTTCTGTGTTTGTTAGAGGAGATCCTTTAACAGACCTAAGTGTGAGAGCTACCATAGCTACCTCGTTACCTGAAGTTTCCAAGTGATTGTGAGGCTAATTTCGGCAGATTTAGCTATAGCAGCAAATACAGATCTACATAAGAGAGATCCTGCGCTACTCGCATTAAAAAGCCCGGCCTCTGTAATAGTACCAGTACTAGTGCCTGCGGGAAATACAGCGACGTATTGAACAGTGTCATTTGTCAGTGTTGTAGTAACAAGCGTAGTAGAGTCCAAGGTGACCCTACCGAGTTCATTACCTAACGCAGTATTCCCTGCAGCGGCCGCAGTATTGTTACTACCAATGGCCATATGGGTCATCGCAGTGGCTGAGGCATCTTTAATTCGGCTAGCAATATAAGCCAACCCAACATTAGTTACTATGTTATGCTTTCTCTGAGTTTGAACTACGCCGTTCTTATCGGTGAGTACAAGCTCTAGAGTACCGCTTACCTTAAAAGTTTGTAATTCCATTTCTCACCTATAGTGTACGGATTTCGCCCGCGTAAGTAGGCTCTACGTAGTCCTCTGCAAAGTAGCTTTGAATAGAAGCTGAAAGACTCTCAAGGAAACCTAGGCTATCATCAGTTAAGTCAAACATACTATCTAGGTATGAATCGCTGACTTCTAATATTGTAACAACATCCGAGATCTTCTTGACGAGACCACCGCGCGTGTTCAGTTGAACACCACCCTGCAGAACATCAATGGTAACCAGGGTGGCTTCAACTTCAGTACTGACCTTAGAAGGGTTTGAAGCGTCAGCACTAATACCAGGAGACGTGATCTGAATGTTTGTGGTACTCATTGTTATGGCACTTCAGCTGTAGGGCTAAACAAGAATTCAATCATCCCACGTACCGGTTTCCAAGTACGTCTGAACACAGAGTTAGCTGGTTCAGTCACTCTAACTTCTAAGAAGCCGTAAGTGTTAAAACTTACGTCAGGAAGCACACTGTAGGTTGAGCCTAGAGTACTAGGAAGCTCTACAACAATTGTGCTAAGCGAAGTGACTGCCCAGCGAGGGTCTAAATTAGGAGTGGTGGCTGAAATGTAGCCAGCACCTGTGGTTAAACTGTAGTAGACACCATTGTACAGCACTACTTCGTTATAGTTATAAGCAGTAGGCGCTGACCAGGCACCCTGTAGGTCAGGAAGACGAACAGTCAGGCTTGTCTTTACCGGACTAGACCCATCAACAGCTGTAGGTCTAGCTGTCTGGTTGACAACATTCGCAGCTTCTATGAGGGCAGCCTCAAACTCAAAGCCAGCAACAGTGACGTCACTTACGAAGTTGAGTGTGATAGGAAACTCTAATTGTTCCCCAATTATCATAGAGATTAGAACTGCTCCGGAATCACTAACAAGATCATCTGGGCTATCTGTTAATTTAGCGCGTGCCACTTCTAGCCCCTTTCGGAGTTACTACTGCATCGAGTCTTGCAACAATAGCAGTTTCAAATCGTTCAAAGTCTTTACGCAATACAAAGTTACTGCTAACACTCTGAAGGATATCTGTCTGGTTAGCCTGAATTACTTCCAGCTTTTCAATAATACGGTTGGTATTTACTTGATAGTCATCTTTACGTACATACTGACCTGCCACAAGAAGCTCCACTCGGTTGACTTTATCTAAAAGCTCCCGAGCAACATCGTCGGCTTTAGTTGCGTTCTCGTCTAGTTTAGCCTCAAGATGAAGTCTGATAGTATCATCTTGTAGCCTCAGCTGCTTTAGCTCATCGCCGATGCTTTTTAAGAACCAGCCAAGCCCTATACTTACGATACTGAAAGCAGCATTAAACAGTATCTGGAATGAAGATTCCATACAACTTTACCTTACTAGAATCCAAATCCACGCTTGGTTACAGCTTTGTGAGACTTGATCGGGAACAAGTACTCTGTTATATAGCGGATACCATCTGAGAAGTGCTCGATACCCTCGGACTTATCAATAGTGGCTGTATCAGGGTTACGATCAACCCACTTAGTTCTTTCCATAGAAGCGATAGCACCTTTACACCTAGGATGAAACAACATTCCAACCTGGTTAGATGCGTTCTTGAGTTTACGATTGACAGCTTGAACAGAGTCCACAATAGGTGGAGCCTTAGATCTAGATAAGACTGTAATACCATAACTCTCAAGGATAGAAAAGTCAGTCCTACCAACAGGAGCTGAAGTCTTGTTAGCTTTACCCGACGGATCTGGGTAAGCAAGTATTTTATGACCCTTGAACCGCGTGGATAACGCAATTGCAAGGGTTTCTGTGTCAGGATGACCTTTGAATTCTTCAATGCACTCCAGAACACTACCTCTAAGGGCGAAAGCTGTAGTACACTGCAAGCCAACGTTGAAGTCGATAGCTAAGTGTACAGGTTCACCAGGAGTGTCACCCTCTTCCTTATAGAAATCTTGAATCTCATTAGAGACATGAGTATCTCTATTAAAGCAGTAAAAGACACTATAGCCTGATTCTTCAAACGAGGCTTCATACTCTGAAGCGAACTTAATAGGATCAATGTCCTGCTTAATACGTTCAATCTCGTCAGGGTCTAGGAAGGGTGAGTCTCTATAGGTGTAATGGTAGGACTTCCAAGTAGAGTTGGTCTCCCGCCTCGTATATAGAGTATGGAAGAAGTTATAACCCTTAGGAGTACTTAGCATAAAAGCCCTGCCAGGACTCTTTGCACCCACCCGCTCAGCGTTTTTAGGAGACCAGCGTGTTGAGATAGCAGGCTGAATGATAGATTCCCAAGCTTCTTGAGGGTCAATACCTTTAGTGCAAGATGAGACTTCATCCCATACAACAAAGTAAGGACCTTTACCACGCATTCGCTCAATAGCTTCATAAGACAGAAGCCTGAGTTCTACACGATTGGGAAATAAAAATCGACCCTGGTCTTTTGAGGTCTTAATACAGACATTCTCAAGACCAAGGTCATAATTGAGTAATGGGAAATAAATATCAGTAACCTGCTCATAGGTAGGAGCAATGATATAGACAAGCTTATTAGGGACTGTAGCAGGCAGTTCCATAAGCTCATAGGCTGCTGTAGTTGCTGCAACAGAGGCTACAAAGGACTTACCCCAACCGCGAGAGCAACAGACTACACCATACTGGTTGACCTTATCAATGAACAGGTCTTTGTAGGCTTCTACCTGGCCTGGATGGAGGGTTATAGACATTAGTCATCACCACCATCTAAGGGTACAAGTGTAGGTTGCATGCCAAACACCTTAGTGCCGGAATCGCCTAAGTTGATTACAAGCATAGGTGTCTCAGCTTGTTGAGGTGTATCAGCTTCAGGAACTCTTCCGTATCCGTAGCGCAACAGTTGAGTAGAAATATTAGTTAGTTTGTCGTAGAGGTTTAAATGGAGTTCAGCATTGTAAGCCCTAGGCTTTCCATTACCGAGTATCTCTACAATTATACCATCTCTACGCTTTTCTTGGTAGGTAATCTCAGCTTTAATAGCATGATACTGATCAACTAAATTCTCAATCGGATCAAAGCTGAGTTCAGCTAATTTCTCTGCACTCTTAATTCTACGTTCTTCAGGACGTCTGTCAGAACGTGTAAGAGGGCGATTAGGAGGTTGTTCTGTCATTTAATTCAGCTTTAATTGATTGGCTTCGTAGAGGTCTCTCAGATCCCAGGCATTATGTAACCAGTACATGGATTCACATTCAGGATCTATAACAGGTCTACAGGAACACGTGCCCTCAAGATCTATTACATGAGGATACATGTCTTCGATAGGTATTAGATGAGCTTCTGAAGTGTCCGGGTAGGTAGCCTCAAAGACTGCCCAATTATTAGATAGTGCCATTACAGGAGTAGTGGTTGTAGTGGTCGCTTTTCTGCGTTTGTGCTTAGCCATCCGTACTCCCACTGTTTATATTCAGGCGAGGTAATATTATAGGGATTCGTTTGGTGCCCTCTAATGTTGTCTTCCCTACCCCTGAAGAAAGCGTTATCCTGCAAGGACTTCCGCGACGCACCTTCGATCGTTTCCATTCCATTTTCCAGCAGATCAGCTACTTTAAGTAATTAATGATAACTTACAACTATCTAACCTTAAGTAATATGTTTATTAATAATAACTTACAACTATCTAATCTTTAGTAATATATTTATTAAGTAATTATTAATAAACTAACTACTTAAACTAAGTACTCTGATTATTATCCTCGGAGAGAGACCCTGGGTTAATATAACGGGGTCATCGTGTAGAAACTTTACCTTACCAATTCTAACAAAAAGAAAAAAATAAAGGGAAAGCCCTCCCAATGATCCAAAAAGGACCACCGGGAGGGTTGAGTTTAGCGTATAGTCTTGTCCGAATAATCTTCGGGATCTTCAAGGTAATCTGGATGTGCTAGTCGTCTACACATCCTCTCGGAGTCTGACCAACGTCCATCTTGAAGACTCTTGAGCCATGTTGTAGCAGGCTGGAAAGGAATCCAACCCAACTTAGGGTGATCTTCAACCTTTAGTAGCAAAGCCGCCATGAAACCACTCCACTGTTTCGTTATAACCGCCGATTAACCTATAGGTCTCGTTTGTAATGACACAAGGAACTGTCATCTTAGCATACTTCATCACCGCTTTGAGAATCGGTTGATCCTCAAGGTACAACTCCTTGTAAGGGATCTCAACACTACTGAGGAAATCCTTGACTTTGTCACACCAGATGCAATCATCCTGGGCAATTACAGTCAAAGTCAAGGTACGTGCAGTATACATTAATAAACCCCTGCCGTCCAAATTGCGAGCTCGTCTTCAAGACCCACTGAGTGATCACTGACCACTTCATCTCCAAGACCCCAGATGAAAGTGATAAATTTATGACCACTCATTCCGCCCAATTGTATTTCGTTGAAATCAGTTTCCGCGAGCTCTTCGAAGATCTGATCCTGGTCAGTACACTCTTGAGTAGCTGTAGGGCCTTCTTCATCATGGACCGTGATCCAGTAACCCGCTCCGAGGGCTCCAGTGACTACAGCCCTTGCAAGTTTAGTTTCGATACTTTCTGGGTTTTTCAACGACATGTTCTCTCTCCAGAGCGTCTTCAAGTTCCCCAAGCTCCACAAGGAACTTTTCAAGGGTCTTTCCAAATTTACGATAGATCCGTTTAGTGCTGGGCGGTTGAGAATCTCTGATACTAATGATGGTATCGTTGAGATTCTCACAGTGACAAGCCGCCCGATCGAGGTCTTGAGCAAGACATTCTCGAAGACCTTTATCTTCGATTAGCTCAATAAGCTTAGGCATCGGTTACCGTAGGCTTCCCTTTATAAACCTTGATGAAGACATCTTCTAGTTTCATCTTCTCCTTCTTAAAGTAGCCAGGAGTTGCTGACATCTTAGACGTCAACTTGATGAATACTGAATCACAGAAGAAGTTGGCCAGGTCCAGGGCTGTATTGAGGTCAAAGCCTCGATAGATGACCCTGGAGTTCCGGACGTACTTGCCTTTAGTACACCTGAGCACAACTACGGTAGCGTGACCAGGTTTTTGTTCTCTATAAATAGAACCTTGCATAGGAGCTCCTTATTACTAGCTCGTGAAATTGTTTACAGTCATTGGCCCATAACAGCCGTCTAGGAACCAGGTACCTTCTTTTTAGAACGCTTCGTGCTGACTCCGACCTCTTCCAGAGTTAAAAGCTTGCGACCCCGGTGGTCAACAATCTCGGCTTCAGCCTTTAAAACTTTAATTTCAGCCTTCGCCTTATCAAGCTTACTAGTAGCTCGATTCCACCGAGAAATCAAATTTTCGTTTTCTTGAAGAAGCCTCGAGATACGTTCTTCTGAATCCTGAAACTTCTTCTTAAACATATCAGCGTAGCTGCGAACCTGAGAGATTTCTTCGAGAAGACCCCGATTGGTGTATCCTTGGGCGGAAATGTCTTCCTTAAGCCTCCGCTTGTCAGCCCTGAGCCTGATAATCCAGAGGACTAGGAGTGCGAAAACGACGACTGAAAAACTGTGAGCAAGACCTTCCATCACTTTGTGACTTTCTTCTTAGAGGGGACCTTCATGGCCTTGAGATAGCCATTAAGCTTCCTAATCTCAGTTTCCAATCTCTCGATGTGCTCTTGGTGAGCTGAAAGAGACTTCTGATCTTTCTCACGAGTGTACCGTGCAGAGCTGAGCATAGCCTCAGTGTCGCCAAGCTTAGTTTTTAAAGCAACAAGCTGCTTGTCAGCCTTTCGGAGCTGATCCGTCATGAGTAAGATAATAACTGCAAGGATCACAAACACTAGAACATAAAAGTAGTCCATTAGACTTTACCTTTCCAATTCTTAGGAAGCCCTGGAACCCAAGGCGTGGTTGTTGGTTGACGATTACTACGTAGACTACAAACTCTATGCCTATGCTTCACACGGTCTCGCTCACTTGTAGCGTTTAGATTAAGCTGTACTTGATAGTTATCTCCAATTTTAGAGATCCCCACCCAATGTTCGTTACTCATTAAGTCCTCAGTCTTACTAGAAGTTTACGAGCTGCGATTACTTCGGGTAACTCCTCTGGATCCCAAAAACCACAATCACCAGAGTTCCCAAGTTGTACGTAGGATTCCAGAAGAGCTGAGAGAACTGTCTCGTACTCTTTAAAGATAGCTCGCAGTTGTTCAATTACAAAATCATCTGGAGGATTCATGCCTTGACAACCTCAAATCTGCCATCGTGGAACTCCATGAGCTCTCTCACCCAAAGGTTCCCTTCTTCATCTCGGTAGACTACAACCCTGTCGTTATCTTGGAGAGGCTTAGTACTAATTTGAAGGGTGCCTACTCCAAGGACTTGGTACTCAGTTTCTCGTGTACGGTGACGGTACTGGGGTGTGAAGTTCTGAACAGCTGTGACATGCCACCAGCTATTGTCGGACGTTATTGCAACTACCTCATAGCCGTCGCTAGCCAACCTGTTAAGAAAGTTTTCCAGAATAGGGACCTCGTAACGACTGTGAGGTTTGACAGTAATTGCCCCAGCCCCTTGGTGTACTGCAAATACTTTAAATTGTTTCATCACGAATAAATCCTGGAACTGCTTCTAGATCTCCTGAACCCAAGTTAGGGGCTGCAAGAACCTTGTCATGTGTTACGACAAAGTCTCCAGCCCTTGGGCTATAGAAGGGCGAAGTAGACTTTATGTTATGAGGGTCAAATCCCCAGGAAGGGTCCCAATCTGAGAACCCCACTGGTATACGGGATACCGTTCAGCCGTGGCAGGATCTTCGATCAGTCCCATCTGATGCAAAACCTTAGCAGCGCCTATAATCACGACCATACGCTCTAGGATCTTAACACGCTGGCCAGACTCTAACTCATAGGCCCTAGTTCGTTGCTGCCTATCAAGGTCGCTAGTAACGTCTTTAAATTGTCTCAAGCCACTCTCCAGTGTTTAGAACCTAAGCTTGATTGGGTGTATTTTGAACCCTGCACCAAGCTTAGATCCGAAACGGTTTGCTTCGATGAACGTATCGAAGGACTTACAGCAAGACTTTCCATCTAGCTTGTAAGTCACTAAGTAGAATTCCACTACTATTAAGTCAGGTTTCCCCATAAGTAATTCGCTTATAGAGGGCCTCCAGGACCATCTCTGTAGTGAGCCGATCGAGGCCATTACGCCGTGCATAGAACGCGATGAACTCTATAACTTCTTTGTAGAGTTCATTTCCGGCTTCTTGTTTAAATTCAGTAATGAACAAGGCCACTGCCTTGAGACCTTTAACGATATTATCCATAAGAATTTCCTTTAAGGTTGGTGACTCCAGTAGGACTTGAACCTACAACCCACAGCTTAGAAGGCTGTTGCTCTATCCAATTGAGCTATGGAGTCTGGTTAGAAAGTTAGGTCGTTTTGATTACTTTCCAAGCAGTTGTTCTGGTGACGCCAACACAGCCTTCAGTCTTCAAACCGCTTAAGACTGCGCTCTCGCTACTAAGCCTGTAACCTTCTCCAAGAACGAGTTTGAGTAGTTCTCTGCGTTCCATAGGCGTGCCGTCTTCAGGCAACCACGAAAGTACTTTAAGACCGAGTCTGGTTAGAGAAACTGGAGAATTGTTTCTTCTCTTAGCAACGCTGGTCTCAAAAGTTGACGCACTAGGCTTGAGCTTACCAGGATTGGCTTCAGTTACATGAAGCTCTGTGACATAGTCCATAACAAGCGAGACAATCGTGGCAACAACTTCATTCGGAACAGTGATTTCAATCTTTTTCATTCAGGTATTTCCTTCAACAACCTTACGAACACCCGTTCCTAGAACTTCAATAAGACCTTCTTTTACCAAGCCAGAAGCAGTTGAGCTTTCACCGCTAGGTTTGTAACCCTTAGCCTCCATATTAAAAGCAACCGTTGAGCGTGGGATGGGCACACCGTTTTCAGGGAGGCTCTCTAGATAGATTTTACCAAGTCTCGTCGCGGATGTTGGGGACACTCGCTTTTCCCTCTTGGCTCTAACAACTTTGACCGGACTAGGGGTGGGCTCACCAGCTTCGACTTCAGTCACATGAAGTTCAGTCACGTAGTCCATGACAAGCGAGACAATCGTGGCAACAACGTCGTTAGGAACGGTGATTTCAATCTTTTTCATTTAGACAATTTCCTTTATTTAAACCTTGTGAGTGATACGCTCGCTACGATAGCCCTTGGTGGCATGCAGTGTCAGCTGTACACCGGCGGGGACATCCAGACCTGTCCTGGGATCAACATCGAGCTTCCTGACTCGACGGTCAGGCGTACCTGGCTTAATGCGTTGATTCTCAGGATCACTCAGCTTGTTACGGAAAGAGCGAAGCTTGCGCATCATAGTACGAGTATTACTCATAGTATTTTCCTTTAAAGGTTGGTAGGGATGAAGGGACTCGAACCCTTACGACTTACAGCCAACGGATTTTAAGTCCGGTGCGTCTACCAATTCCGCCACATCCCCAAAATTAAGCGAGCCTTTTAAAGTCATGCTCAGGACTGTAGTGTTATTAGCGGCCCTGACAGGTCGTCAGGTGGAACCGAAGATTGCTCAGAGACGTCGTGTGATGACAGATCGGGCAATTGGTGTGATTGCGCTCGATCCCCAGCCGCTTCATCTGCTGGGCCATCTCCTGGTCCTTTTTCCGCTTGTTCGCGAGAGACATTTAAACCTCGTATTAAAGGAGGGTCCCTCACCGGTATAGTGAGAGTACCCTAGGTGAAACTACCTAGGGTACTACTCGAGATCTTTTTCATTGTTACACGCTTCCATATGTTTTGTAAAGGTCAATCAGCTTGGGTTTGAGGTCATTCAGCCAGGTGGCGTTTCTCGGGAGTACAAAACTGGCAAAGACTTCAGCCCTCTTCATTACATACAGCTTACAACCTTCTTGGCGATGTTTGTAGAGAACTGACTGATCATTCCCATACACACCAGTTAGATTGAAAAAGTTGGAGTCAGGGAATGCCAGCCTGAAAGCGTAACTTGGCTTTACAGGCGCTTCCGGGTTCTTGAGGTACTTGAGTTCTCCGGTTGCGATATTGCAACAAAGAATCCAGTCACCATTTCCGTAAGTTGCCAGAAGCGAACTCTTCCCGAGTGGACCGGTTAGGTCATAGGTGGTCTTGATCCAGACTTCCCCATTATCAATAAGGTGCTTCGCCATCTAGCTAACCCTTCCGTATTCTTCGTAAAACTTGAGCAAATCTTCCTTGATCAGGCTCCAACGACGAGTGGGATCTATTACCAAAACCTTCTTGGCCCAAAATCCGTCACGGTACCCATAAGCTTCTAGAGTGAATTCGGCATAGTCGTTCGTGAGTAACTCGTAGAACTTATAGATTGCATTCTGGTCCGTAGTATAAATACCGGACAGATTTTGCGAAGCTCTGCCGTACTTCCCATAAACTTTGAAGGCCATCGGTTTAGTTGGAAGAACTTTGAGCTCACCGGTCTTGATATTACAGTAGAGATTGTGTGCATGCTCGGCCAGAACCTTACTACGACTCAGCGGGTGAATTGGACGGTAGCTAGTCTTAATAAAAACTTCATCGCCTTCGATATGATACTTATCCATTATACGAGCTCCCTTCCTTTAATAAATTCGACGAATTCGTCAAGACGCTTGATGATCACAGTGCGCGAAATTTCAGCCAAGTCAGACCCGATGTAGGTCTTAACCCGAACATCCCCATTGTGCGTGATGTAGCGACTCATACGCGTTCTTGCTCTCTGATATATTCAAGGAACTCATCAAGACGGTCGATGAGTGCTTCCCGTGCGAGTTCACCCAACTCAGACCCAAAATGCCGTTCTTGAGCTCTTAGAAAACTAGCTAATCCCAGCAGGAGTGCGTCCGTAGACTCTCTTTCGTCAGTTCCAAGGTTCTGTAGTACTTTGATAAAGCCTGCTGAGGCTTCTTCTGCGCGGGGTGTCATAGGTTCAGACATTCTTGTAAAGTCCTTCAATGTAAGTTTTAGTGGAGGCCCAAGGGATTGGGGGTGAACGCACGAAAGTTTCAACCTTTGTCTTACCTTTAGTTATATTATAGAAAAGCAAATTTGCTTTTTCGTATGGTGCGAGATCTATCCAGATGTCGTAAAGGATGTCAATGTCGTTCTCGAACACACCTGTAAGCTCGACCTTGTTTTTACGAACCCATACAATACAGTATAACTCATCAGGTTTTGCAACTGGTGGATCAATAAAAGTGAGTTTACCATCAGACAGCCGCGTAGCAAGAATCCAACCAGCATCCAACATCACCGAAAAGTAATGTGTCTTGGCAAGTGACTCATCAGGCTTAGCCTTTAGGTATAATTCACCTTGATACTTAAGAATTTCGTTCATCGGGATCCCCTTATAAGTTCAGCGAGCTCTAGTGCTTTAGGGTCACTCTCCATACGTCCTATAAGAAATTCATGAAGATACTCAAGTCGCTCACGTATATAGTCCAAACGAGACTCTCCAGTCGACTGACTATCGTACACTGAACCTGCCACACTGTAACCTACAGCTGACAACAAAAGAATATCGACAGATTCAAGAGGGTCTTTAGTAAAGTTAGTTACCAGTAACGTGAGGTCCATTGCAGCTTTTTCAGCAATTTTACTAGGAGCTTTGCTGAGAGGTACTTCGATAGTCATTTTTCTGTCTCCACAGAGTTGGTGCGCCCAACAGGACTTGAACCTGTAACCAGTCAGTTATGAGCTGACGGCTCTAACCAGTTGAGCTATGGGCGCGGTTAATCTAGCCTCGGAACGAAACTTTAGTGGGAGGTCCACCTGTCTTTGTCTTTTCAGGAGGAGATATTGCTCTGATTTTAACCAGCTCAATGTACCGCTCAGGGATCCAAGAGCACACCGGGCGCTGATCTTTATCAAGCTTCTCACTGACAACTTCGTAAAAGGCACACCCATTTATAAAGTAAGCTCTACAAACGATGATCCCATTGAAACCCGTGAGCCTATCTTTCACGCGGTCTCCGAACATGTACTTGAACGGGGTAACAGGAGGGATCCTGTCAGAGTAGCCACCACTGACGATACTCAGCGTGTGAATATCAAAACTGATTGCTTCTTCAAGCTTGCTCGGGCTGTTGCTCTTAGGTTGAAGGGAGATCCTTAGATTGCCGTTATCTTGATAGAGTAGCTGATAGGCATACCCACAGAAACCTGTAAGGTCATCTATTAGCTCCTGGCCTAGAGCAAATGTAGTAGGAATTTGTTTGGTAGGCTTTTGGTTAAACACTGATCAACCTCCATGGTTATCATATAAGATGGGAGAATTCCGGCCTTTAAACCTTGACGTAATTCTCTTCAAAGAACTTACGAGACACGCAACCATAGTGTCTACGCTTCTCATGATCGTAGTGATATACAACCCGGTCGTTATTAGCTCCGACAACTACGACGGGTGTGCGGTTAGGACCCTTAGCGATGAATAGCAAGTTCATTCAGTCAACTTTCTCTTATGTTAATTGGCGGAAGCGGTGGGATTCGAACCCACGATACCTCTCGGTATGCTGGTTTTCAAGACCAGTGCCTTAAACCACTCGGCCACACTTCCAATCATCTCCAGGTTTTGATAAAGGCGTCTGCAGCCTCTTTACTTCCATAGTAATCAGCAATAAGAGCCTTTTCACCTCCACTGTTCCAAAGCTTAAGCTTTTTCTTGACTTCCCAAGGTGCTAAGAAATCTACGCCGCAGTGTCGGATAGAGCAACTTTGATGACTGCCATCTAGGAGCGACTCACCATCAACAAAGCCTCCGTAGGGCTTAGTGTTAAACCGAGTAATACGAATCGGGTGTAAGGAGCAACTCTCTACAATAGCTCCAAGTTTAAACTGCTTGAGCCATTGAGAGTATCTGTAGTCGCTACTAGTTTTACGTCTACGCCTATTAGCAGTCTTAAGGTTCATTTTAAGTCTTTCTAAAAATGGTGCCGCCTACAGGATTCGAACCTGCGACCCACGGTTTACAAAACCGTTGCTCTACCAGCTGAGCTAAAGCGGCGTATTATTCACCAAGAGGAAAACCCTCAGGTGTAGACAAGAACTCGTCTTCGTAACCTTTCCAAGCATCAATACCTTGAGCCTGCCAACGCCGGTATGTATTATACTTGTAGTTACGACGAGCGATAAAGCCTTTATTGTTCAGCTTGTTTTCGTCTAATACAAGCAGGATAGCAGCTGAGGTATCAGCCATCTCTTCCACGAGTCTGGTTGCAAGTTTGTGATTATGAAAATCACCTAGCTGACTGCCACGTGCAAGAATTTGACCAATTACTTGATTAAGTTCACCCAGCTCTTCGATAAGTTTAGAGAACCCAGGGAATTCTTCAGAGCCAATAGCATACGGATAAGGGTCGTATTTAATAGCGTCTGTCATAGCGCCTCTTTTGCTTGGCTGGGATGAAGGCGAACTCTTCGAAACTCTCTTCAACAGGAGCATCAGGCTTCGGTAGTCGTTTACCCCGCTTCTCAACGAACTTAATCGCCAGTTCGTTACGGTGCACTTCACAGAATGAATACCCAAAGAAGGCATGGAATTCACAACCTGGTACCTGGACATCATGATCAAGGTGATCACATGGCCAACTGAACTGTTCAATACTCATCTAAACCTCAAAATAAAACCCACCGGTTAGGGTGGGTCTTTTAAAGTATGTTTCTAAGGTGCGACGTCGGAGGCAACTAATACAATAGAGCCGTTATTCAAGACAAGTAGCTAACATTGTCCCTCCGACATCCTACCGACTATCTAGATTAGCCGGCGACCTCTTCAGTGGCCTTAGCAGCCTTCTTGGCAGCTTCCTTAGCACGCCACTCAACAAGGGCTTCTGCAGCCTTCGGGTTCATCGGACGCTTTTCGATACCAGCTTCATAGCAAGCCATGATACCTTCTTGGTTAGCCAGAACGTAGCCAACCAGTTCAGCGTTATCGTCAGAAAGCTTCATCAGAGCTTCTTGAGCGGCGGCAGTCTTCTCTTCCGGCTTCAGACGAGTGACAGACGGCCAACGGAAGCTCGTATAGATGGCTTCCAGATTGTCAACAACGAAAGCAAACTTCGGATTGCCAGCTTCCTTGATGGCATCCAGAGAAGCTTGGAGCTTCTTCTTCTCGGCCTTCGAGACACGACGAATCGTGCCCGTTTCGAAAGCCATTTCGACCTGCTCTTGATTGGCAATAAGCCACTCAGCAAGTTCGGTATTGTTGTCGGTCAGCTTAGCAAACGCTTCACGAATCTTCGGAAGACGCAGATGGTTGACAGCCTCGGCCTTAGTATCAAACTGCTTGCCATCGGGAGTCGTGAAGACGTTCTTGATCTCGGTCATTTTATGTCCTGCTGATTCAAATAATAGTGACACACTACTATTTACAAAAACCCAGATATCTGTTATGAGTTTCAAGATAAAGGGTTAACTTAACGGGTTGAGGTGGTCAGCGACGACGCCGGTTCAGGGGCGGGTCGCTGCAGGTTGGTACCGTGCGCACGCGAGGTTGGTCCAGGGCGGGCGCGGCGGCCCGGTCGAGGGGGCAGGCAAGGCGGGGGCCTCGCGGCTGCAGGCGGCCAAATTTTGTAAGGCATTACTTTGCAGAAACCTTAGGTTTAAAACTTAGAACGGAATCTCATCATACTTAGGAAAAGCTTGCCTAAGCTTAGTGACCCTTGCTCGAAAGACCTGAAGGCCCTCGTGGGTAGGCTGCGCGAGATATTGGAGGTGGAGCTTTGTAAACTCTTCCATTGACCTCTCAAATGAGTATTGCAGCTCGTTCATCTCACGTTCGATGATTGCGAGATTGCTGTAGACAGCCTCAATCTCGCGATTACTGTCTTCTTGCTTAATCTGAGCGTAAGTTTTAGCCATTTAACTAAGTTCCTTGATAAATGCGCTTTCCATGGCGCGATAAGATTTATATCGATAGAAGTCAGTAACACGATCATAGTTAGACGCAGCAAGAGCTACCATTACCGTGAACTCAGCACCTCTAGCCTTAGCTGCAGCTTCAAATGCTTCCAGCATAGCACTGCCATGCCCACCTCTTGAATCCGGGTCAATCCAAAAGAATAGCTCTCGGGCAACTACTGAAGAACTAAACCAGAGTCTTGAGATCTCGAACCCTAAAGCTCCTAGGGGTTTTTCATTATCGTCGACTAGCACAAGGCACCCACGACTCGCTGAGGCAATGCAAGTTAATAGTGTTTCATGAGCCCGATGTAACGAAAACTTACCAGGAAAGCCTGACTGTTCAAAGAAAGGCTCAGCCATCTTGAGAAGGCCTGGGATGTCTTTACGTAGTAGAGTCCTTACTGTCGCCATAGCGGGCCTCGACTTTCTGGAAGATATACTTAGCTGTGCCTACCCAAGCTTCAGGAGCAATAAGGCCTCCTTCAAAGCTTGCTGGATCTAGTTTAGAGATTCGCTCACTGTAGCTTCGAATAGCTTCAATGAGAAACACTTGTTGAAGACCTCCGTATGGTCCAAAGTTGATCAAGTCTAGAATAAATTCTTCGTTCGTTTCTCTGGTATGGGTCATTTAAGCTTCTTTGTGAGGGCCTGAGGATCATTCCCAAATGCAGTTATAGATCGACCTTGGCGTGTAAAGGCTCTAAACCCGCCTGTGTCTAAGTTTTCAAATAACAGCGGAAAGTCACCTTGTTGACGATCTTTAATCAACCTGTAACGATTCCCCGCTGCGTCACCGTAAGTGTAGCCTGGTTTGAAGACAATAGACTTTCTTCCGGAGTTTGCATTACCCGCCATCACCAAATACCTGATCGACTAGTGTAGCCAAGTAAGTGGCATCAATTCTGCCAGGCTCGTTATTAATAGCCCTGATGAGCTCATGCATATAAGCCACATCAACACCCATCAGCTGATCCTTGAGGAATTTAGGATCTGTGAGGGGTTGGCCGTCAAGCTGGAAGATGATCTTCAGCATCTGGCCAGCAGAGATACGCCAGCCACGCTTCATAAACTTACGAATACGAAGTAGAGAAGCGATCGGGTACAAGCTACCTGAGTACACAAGACTCTTACTCAGGAGACTGCGCATCATAGCCTCACTGACCACAAGGCTGTCAGCTCGATAGTCGTACACGCCGGTGCAGTGAATGAAATCAAAGTTCTTGTGGATTTCTTGAGGAGTTCCGTAGAATCTGATAATCAACTGCATCTTATCGGAGAGCGTGATAGCATTGTCAGTCATAAAGACTGGACGGTAGGGAGGCTTTTTAGGGTCTTTAAGCTCAGTTTTGACCTCTTCAGCGGTACCGAGAGGGTCTTCTGCAACTGCTCCATAAGCTTGTTCAGCAGTAAACAGTGGATCTTCAGCACCTTCATCTTGGGTTGATGTGAGGAACTCTGCAGTAGCTGAGTCTTGCCCATGTTCAAAGTAGGAGTAAACTCCTTGCTCCTCACCTGCAACACCTGAAGACTTCATGTAAATCTTAATGCGCTGCTCAGTCTCGCCTTTAATATTTACAACCGATTCTTCTTTAATCGTAGGGTTGACACCGGCAAGGGCTTTAGCACTCAGCGTGCCCTTGGTGGTGTTGAACTCCTGAACATAATAGGTAGCTACAGCTTTGGCAGTTTCAAAAGTCTTGAAGTAGACGTCAAAATCATTGATACGCTCGCCCATAAGCATTGAAGTGACACAACCACCTGTAACAATGGTATCTCGCTTGAGAAGCTCAACAAGCTCAGGTTCTTTGATAGTAGCCAGCCAAGCATTAATCTTTTTACGAATTACAAGTTTAATTGTAGGAGTTCTAAGACCAGTCATGTTAACTCATATCAATGGGGTGACGAAAGCCTACGGCCCTCGGAAAACGCGGTTTGTCTTTAATACCGTGACTGAAGAATTTAAAGGTAAGTGTCTTGCCAAGTACGTCTAATTTGTTCTCCCAGATCCATTCAAGCTCTTGGTGAGTGAATGCTCCAGGCGCTACTTCAACTTCACCCCAAAGGGCCGTATCTAAGATAAACTTACCAGCCATCGCCATAGCCACCAACCCATCCTTTGATTGGGAACGCGATGCATAGCCAAGCTCGTCGGTCGTTTGAGGGTTAGTGTTATGCATTCTGGGATGGATGTCAACAATATGACCTTCGGTTTGAGTGAACCGTTTAAGTTTATAAATAAGTCCTTCTTTAAAAGTACCTCGACCATTCTTGTAACGGCCTAAGGGGTCTCTCATCATGATACCTTCATAGCCTTCTGAGAGACATTGATTCTCGTAGGCCACAAGTTCTTCGTAGCGCTCTACAGTAGTATGGTCAACAGCCTCGTGAGCGTCCACACCGATGACCATCTTAGCAGCTTCTTCAAGACGCCTGTAGAAAGGCTTATCAATTACAGCATCATCAATACAATCAAACACAAAAAACTTGAGATTGCCGGGTTTGTCTGTCGACATTACATGGCTTTGAGTTCGATTGTAAACTTCAGGATCAGTTGGATTGCCTTCAATAAGTTCCCCGTCAAGACCTGGAACTCTTGTAAAGTCTTCTTGGACTTGCCATGATGGAAGCAGCTTTCCTGAACGTGACAGTGCCATCTTACTGATAGTAAGACACCTAATACCATCATACTTAGGAGATACCATCAAAGGATACCGAAGCTCTTTAAAGTAGTTAGGATACTTCTGAGGATCTTCCCCAGGAGCGAGCATAGGCTTGAACATTATAGCTCCAAAATTTTGGGAGAGCCGAAGCCCTCCCAGTTAGTGTTACCGAACAGGACAAGCGCCCTTTTCGCAGTCTTCAACGCCATCAAACTCCACAGTGCCTGAGAAGGTGATTTGAGTTGTTTTAGCGACTAGTTCGTTATATTGCTCTTCGGTGATCTCCTCGTAAGGAGCTTGATCAAAGCCATGCTCAGAGTGCAACAGGAAAGAAAGACTCTTATGGTTGTTCTTGTAATACTTTGTGAGGTATTCTTTAATTTCATCAAGCTCTTCAGCCTTATAATAAATAGTGCAGGACACACTATTATCAGACCAGAGCTCTTGAACAGTCCTAATCCACTCAAGTTGCTTGAGAGCAGTCATGTCCTTAGCAAGAATAGCATTCTCAGGGTACGCAAACGGGAACGAGACTACGATGGTTTTATAATCTAACGTGCCATCGAATTCACGAGCATATTCCACTGGATAACCATGAGACTTACAGACGTCAACAAGCGGGTGCGAAGAGTCAATTCTAATTCTCCTTATCATAAAGCGAGCGTAGCCAGGGTGAATACCAGGGAGCACTCCCGGCAGAAGACTGAGGGTACCAGAAGGCTTAACAGTTGTCAACTTGATGCTGGGTTCAACACCCATATCCTTTGAGTACTGTACATCAAACAGTCTCAAAAAGCCATAGCCACTGTCTAACCAAGACATTTGTTCGGGAGTAGCTTGAAGGATGCCTGTAATACCAATACCCATTCGCATATTCTTAGCGATGACCGCTCCGGTTTCAGGGTGATGAGAGTCAAGCATCAATGAATGTTTATTAATACGATAAAGTTTTTCAAGAATATCGATGAATTCATCTTCGGAAGTCACGTTAGGAAGAAAGACTTCAGCAAGACAGCAAGTTTCGTAAGTCTCTAAGGATTGTTCAGCACAGGGATTATAGCCTTCGACCCCTGGATCTGGGTATTGGGTTTCCCCAAGTCTACCAATAAGTCTACTAAGTCTGAGATTAATGAGCCCATATGGTTCACCGCGACCAGTATAGCCGTCCCAGAAGTAGTCGTGCAACTCCGAGATGTCGTCACACGCGACCGAATTGTTAGACATCGCTCGCCACTTGGGGACAGACCCGAGGTCAAATCGCTTGGCAAGGAGAAACTCAACATCATCAGGATCTCCAATGGCGAGTTGAGCAGACCTACGAACATTACCAGCCACAATAATATAGCCAATGATATTCATAATATCCAGACAGTCAATCGGTCGAAGCTGCTTACCGGAGCGTTTCATGAGAACCTTGGAGATCTCGTTAATACCCCAGCACAGCTCTTCAGGACCGGAAGCAACACCGCCGAAACCTGCGATAGGCGTACCCTTACCACGAATCACTTGAGGCGAGTAAGTGAAAGTGCCTTTTTGTTCAGTGTCTGAAAGGAAGGCAGCTTTGAGAGTTTTACCTAAGAACTTGACCCAACCCTCACGTGAGTCGGGAATAATAAAGTCAGCACCGCCATCATTAGTGCGCGTAGGAGCTTTAAACCAAGTTTTAACTTTTGGGAGCTTGTCGACGTGATGCCGCTGGATGTTATAGCCCACACCAGCACCGAGCGCTAACATGTCCATAGTCCAGCAGAAAGGTCTGATAGGCTCATCTACAACCACAAATGCGCAGTTTTGGAGAGACGCCAGACCAAGGCGTTCAACCGTAGGTGTGCCAAGTTGCCACAAGAATCGCCCTGCGACACTGCACTTAAGCTCCATCATGTAGCGCTTAAGTTGCTCTTCTTCTTTATCAGTGAACCCAACTTCAAGCTGAGTATCACAAGCAGAAATAACTCGATCAACAGTGTCTTCGAATTCTTCAGAATTACCGTTCTCTAGTTTACGCGAGTAAGTACGCTTATACGTAACGTACCCAATAGAACTCCAAGGTGTGTCCATCTTACTTCCTAAATAGTAACAAACTCTTCACAGTGCGATATGGCTTCTAGTCTACCTGTCGAATAAATATATCGAGCACCAGGTACAGCACCCGTGAGGCCTGAGAAACGGCATTTCAGAACACACATGTCAATAGTGTTTCGTTCCATTTCTGATTCTGCGTTCATATTACGAGCAAATCCAACAATATCAAACGCGATCTGCTTAATCGAGCCTGAGCCTTTAATGTCATCCATTGAAGGAAGTCTACCTTCCTCAAAAGACTTACCTGAGCTATTACTAGTCTTTCTCAAGTGTGACACTAGACCAAGCCATACAGGGTGACGCTTCACAAGCTTAAGAAGGTCACTCATAATTTTGTCTTGAGCTTCGTTACCTTCTCTACCTTCAACACCTTCTGAAACTAGAATCGTAATGTGGTCAAGGAGCAAGTATTGACAGCCCATCAAGCACATATATTCTAGCTTATCCATAATAGATGTATCACTCATAGAACCTTGATGGTCCAAAAGGATAATTCTATCTGTACCAAAAGTTGCATCAAAACCATGTCGCAGCTCATCCAGAGGAATCTCTTCTTGAGAAGGATTTCTGGAGAGATACATGGCTGAGATTTTCTTACCAGTCTCTGCAGGAGATTCTTCCAGACTTACAACACCGATTTTAGCGTCCGGTTCAGTTGATAGGATATGCAGAATAATCTCCCTAAGCATAGTAGACTTCCCACTACCAGTACCGGAAGTAAACAGTGTGATTTCATTAAGTCTCATCCCCTTGAGTTTAGTGTTAAGACCCTCTAGGCAGGGTGGATATGACGTTGAGGGCGTTTGGTCGTAGTTTGCCATCTGTTCCCAAAGAGCTTCTTTGGTAATAATCCCAGACGGAATATACTTTACAGCGTCGAAGGTGCAACGAAGCAGCTCTTCAGGACCGAGTTCTGTAAGAACATCGCCGGCGTCTTTCTTAGGGAGCTTGGTGAGCTTTACTTTATCAAGACCTAGAATTTTTACAGCTTCTTGTTGAGCTTTATGTCCTGCCTCATCTTCATCAAAGCAAACAATGATTTCATCAAAGTTCCTAAGTTGATCCCTGGCTGCAATCAGAGACTTAGTATAAGCTGCACTAGGGAGACCAATGATTGGGTAAAACTTCTTATATCTACGATAGCTTGCTTCAGCCATCGAAAGAGTGTCCATTGCACCTTCGCAAATGATCACACGCTTGCCGCCCATTTGGAATCTTTCAATACCAAACAGATCGTCTACTTTATTGATCCAGGTGAACGTTTTAGGAAGTTCTCGGCGTTGGTAGCTTTCACCATCTTTATACGGATAGTAATGGTAGCCAATTTCACCATTACCTTTGAAGCCTACTTTCACGCCATAGAACTCACAGACTTCTTTAGAGATTTTACGTTCTGGAAAGCTTCTAACCTGAAAATTTTCTTTAATTTCAAGAGGATCTGTGGTTACTCGTATTAGGCTAGGAGATTTAGGAGTGGATTCCACGATTTCTTCTGCTTTGCTATCTGCTGCGCTAAACCAAGTTGTACAAGAAAAACAAAAAGAGGTTCCTGTATCGTATAGCTGCCTACCATCGCTGGACTGACAAGTTGGAGATAGGCACTTGAGATTGTGAGCAACTATCTTAGACATTAGTCTCCCATTGCTTCAAGTGCAGATTTAAGGCCACCAATAAGGATGCCTCCAGAAGTGACCAAACAGAGTCCAGATAAAAGGTCCAGTTGACCGGTATCGAGGATTGCTTGAGCAGACATCTCGAAGAGGAATCCTGCCGCAACAAGCACTACAAAACACATAATTATCAATAGAGCAGCTACAGTAAGTTTAATAAAGTTAAACACCTTTAACCCTTTCCATAAATTGAATTAGACGTTCACGGTGCCTGGCACTGATAGGTTCACTAACCCGCCAAGACACCTTCTCAATCAGCGTGTTATAGTACAGCTTAGTGGTAGGAGCTTCAACAAAGCAAAGAGACCAAGTCTCAGAATAAGAGAGCGTACCTTTTGTCCTGTACTGTTCTAGGCAGATAAATTCAAACTCTGACAAAGGTCTTACAGCAAAGTGCTCTTTAAGGAGTGGTGAAGAGGTCTTATAAGTCCGCCAGTTTGACTCTTTGCCGTTGTTCAGTTTACCTGTACCATAGTACTGCTTTTTACCGATATAGCCACGACTGAGTTCTTTGTCATAGATTACATATACAAAACCTACCCAACCCTGTCCTGCCATCTGTTCAGGGAATTCCCAGTGTCCGTTTTTAAAAGCTGACACAGGTTTCAGGGTAGGTTGACCTTTAGGTATTGTGCCTGTGAACTTCAAGGTCGTAGCTCCTGCACAATAGGCCAATCAGAACAATCAAAGTAGTCATCTAGATGGTTTTGGATGTGGATCAGCTTACCATTACTAAGAAAGTAATCATACCACTGGTCGTCATAGAATTCAATATAGGAACCTACCACGACCTCTTGGAAGTCTGCGTCAGTGATACAATCAGCAACTCTTGAAGAAGCCTTAGCCGGACCGATCCCTGGAAGCCCTGGGATATTATCAGTCATGTCGCCTTTTAAGAGCTGGGTGTAATAATTGACACGCGCATCATGTTCAGAGACTTCGATCAGTGCCTCTTTAGTCTTATCAAAGTTAACTATAAAGTGTTTACCAGGAATACAACGTAGGTCTTTATCGTTAGAGAACACAATAAAGTCTTGACCTGCAGCTCTGGCCTCATTTGACCAGATCCTTAGCAAGTCATCCGCTTCACGTCCATGGGCTGGTACAGCTTCTAGTTCAAATTCAGCCAGGTTCCTGATATTTTTTACAAAGGGTGCAAGCTTCCCCGAGTTATCACTATTCACCCGAGGAAGCTTATACTCTGGATACAACAGGTCTCGATAGTTGTCCCGGCCTTTGATTGCAATCAACACTTCAGAGCAGTAGAAGCGGTCACAAACTCGTCCTACATTCTTTTTAAAGTTTTCCCAGCAAGTTCTGAGGTACCTTGAATCTTCCTCAGTAGTAAATTCCAGCGGTACTCGCTTTCCATCTGCGTCTAGTTGTATACGCTGTACACCATCGACGTTATTTGCAGTTCTCTCGTAGCGAGTATAGCAGGCTTGGTAAGCCATCACATCGCCGTCGATCAGTGCTATTGTCATTTGCTCCCTCAGTTACCCCAATTGGCTAAGAAAGTCATACACTGCGCTGGAGTCTTACCTTTACGCTGACCATCAACTGTCTGATTAGCGGCTTTGGCAATAGTTTCAGCTTCTGCTTGCGGGAGGTATTCTAGCATCTCTTCAACTGAGACACCCCAGCGGTTCCTGATGGCTTCTGCCTTTACAATAAAGACTTCTGAGTTGCTAGCTTCAACTGCAGGGCTGTCCCAGTAACCATTACAAGCCGAAGCTACTATAAGTTCGCCTTGAAGTTTATCCATATCACGTTGCCAAGCAGGCTTAGAAGGTATTCCGTTGCATGCTGTAATGATAAAGAACAGCAAGATCATAGTGATGGCAACCCAGAAGATTGTAACTAGAGAGGTTCTATTGTTTTGCATTTTGAACAAATCCTGTATGAATTATCAGCTTGATAAATTTCTTGATGAGAGCGTTTGTGGCAAAAAGTGCAGAAGGTTTTTCTATACTCAATAGCCATGAAGATGATAGTTAGGACCTGAGTGACAAGAACCAAAATCCCAAGGTTAAGAATGAGGCCAAAGTCTGCTTGTATCGCTAGCATGAAGATTGTTGCTATAGCTGCGGCTACAGCATTACAAATCAATGATTTCAGAAACAGTCGGTGTGTCTCGTTCATACCCAATCCCCGGATATTGTTTGTCCAACAGGTGTAGGTGGCCTTTCTGACAGGAAGCTCTAAATTTAGGAGGTGCGTTGGCCAGCAGCCCAGGAACTTGTCCTATCACTTTGACTGGTAGACCGCAGGTGTCACAATTATACTCAACTCCGACTACTCGTAGCGGGAATGTTACTTCAGGCATTAACTTTGTCGCTCTTCTTAATGACGTGCGGAATGTGCCAGTTAGATAGGTACTCCGGAGAGTCTAGCCTTGATAGGAACTTTGCAAGTGCTTTTTGAAACTCTTCATGAGCTTCTAGCCGATCTGCACGGACGAACTCAACTTTATAACGAATCTCCCTGAAGTACAGACGGTAGTGACTATTGGCTTTATGGTCGTTCAAATCAGCAAGAGCAAACTTCTGATTAGAACAGTATCTGCTGTTTAGAATCACTCCGTTGTCAGTCAGAGCATAGCAATACCCAGCAAGACCGTCCAAAGTGTTTGAGAAAATAAAGATAGTACTCATTAGGACTCCTTAGCATGAATTATTGAATCCCAGTCACACGCTGAGCCTCGAAAGCACAAGCCCTGTTTTTGTCAGTAAGGTCTTGAGAACGATTAGCAGCGTTTAGATCTTCTCGTAGCTTTATTGCAAAGGCAAGCCTGAGCTTTCCATCTACAAGACGCATACTCTCGCAGAGTCCTGAGATTTGTTTGTTGAACTCATAGCTACTAGCAAACACTTTACTACCGGGTCTCATGAAATACATACCCGAGTAAAGGGCAGCTGTAACTAGAAGCACTAAAAGAGATAACTTGAAGACAGATCGCATCTCTCACCTATAAAATTGAACTACGACCTTCCTACCAGTAAGCTGGCTAACTCCATAAGTTGTCCAAGGGTATCTTCCGTGGTAGAGATTTGACTTGAACAAAAACATAGAGTTTGCCTTTGCTTGATTGATGTACCAAGGCTCCCAACCAGTATTGTCTGTAAAGACAGAGACATCATCGGAGCCACGCCCGTACTCAGGATGCTCGTATAAAGCAGTACCGTGAAGTCCAGGCGGACCATCTTCAAGATAAGAGACTGAACCGTAGACAGGTCGTACACCACCTATATCGTTATCAGTGTGAATTCTAGGCTCTGCATCACACACTGTAGTATTAAGCCTCAGCATAGAGCTCAACAATTGCAGCGGGTGGTGTACTCCAAATTCAGCAGCATTTCTCAATGTGATAGAGATATCATTTGGCATAGCCGCTAGCATTATGCTTTGGTTGAGCCCTACGGGAATCTTTCTAAAACTTACTAGATTAGCTCGATGCCTGAGGGCTGCTAGGTCTGTGGCGTCTAGGATGTTGTATAACTGGACACCGCCTCCATCTCGTGAAGTACTGAAAGCATCCATGTCAGAGCTTTCCTAAAAGTTGCAAGACAGGTTTCAGAGACACCAAAGCTTCGGGATTGGTCTTATACGACTGAGTAACTCTTGCAGTTGCCGGAAAACCTCCAACATTCACAAGAATCCAAGTATCGGGAGGAACTTGCTCAGTTGTCTTGTAGTCATATGTCTTAGACCACTTGGCAGTTCTATTATCCCTAAACTTCACGCTAGTTCTAAACTCAAAGTACGCAGGTTCATCAGTGGACGTCATACCAGTTGTTTCCTATTTTACCTGAGCCGCCCATGATCATCACTCCAAAGAGTTTAGGACCATCAACAAATGCTTGCTTACCAATGGCTGCAGCTTGCGTGGCGTATTGTTCAGGAACCATGAAATCAATTTCGTCGTGGTACATAATACAAGGGATATAAGGGATACCAGCCTCCTTAAGACCTTTCATAGTGAGCATCAATGCCGCACTGCAAGTAATCTTTTCCAATGACTGGAGTAGATAAACAAGAAGTTTATGGAAAGAGTCGACGTAGATCTTATTTCCAGCGATAGAGTAAATGTACCCGTCGCCGAATTTCTTAGTTGAGCCATAGATGTTACCTAGTCTGTCGATGAGACCTTGGAAGCCTGGAACAGCTTTTGTAAACCCAAGCTTGAGTTTATTACCACGAACCGAGTCTCCAACATCCGTAACGTAGCTCCAAAGTTTTAATCCTGCAGCACCAAACAAGAATGCATACAGGATTCGTTTAGCTACAGCCCGTTTAGCTGTTGCAATTGCCTTATCGTGGTACCTACGTTTACGGTTACTCTTAAAGTAGTCCTCTTTTGTGAGACTTTTACTTTCAAGGAACTTTTGAACTCTTTTAGGGAGCTGAGCTTTACCTTCTTTAATAAGGTAAGCTGACCAGTTAAAACCAATCTCACTAAGAACCTTATCAAGTAGCGTAGCATTAAAGGTGTGAATATCTTTATTCAGAAGCGTGTGGGTGAAAGTAGGGTCACCAAGGTAGTGCGCAAGGCCACGTGCTTGATTACCCTCCGAATCACACCCGATGAGTTTATATCCGGGTAACGCGGTGAATAACGAACGCATTTCACGCCCCCAAGGGCTATCCCCGGTAGGTACGTTGGCAATAATGTTATGCCTCGTACGCATACTAGGGGTACCAATCGTGAACGAGTCACCGTGCAGCCTGCCGTTCTCATCAACAACTTCAATCCAAGTTCTGAGGATACCTGAACGTGACCTAGCTGTTAGGTACGCAGGATACAGTTTACCGTTCTCACCGAGAAGCTCAAGACTATCTTCTGTGATCTTAGGAGTACTTTTCTCTTTAGTCCTACGACCGGTATTAGGATCTTTCTTGTAGTTCCACTCTGTTGGAATCCAACCGTGTCTAAACAAGAAGATCTTCACATCAGCAGGTGAACTTAGAGAAAGATGCTCAAATGTTACCCTACAGTAAGGTCCACTGACAGGTCGCTCCCAAGGCTCCAGCAGTCCCTCTACAGGTTCAACACCAAACCAGCTAGCTGTGTGGGCATGGTAGAAGCCTTGAAGAGTATACTTAGGCTCCTTGACTTCTACGACATCGCCAACCTTGTCTACGGCTACAGCTTTCATACCAAGGATGCTTGTTAAGGCATCTTCAGCTTTCTTCATCTCTACATCAAGCTTCCCAGAGAGCTCTATTGCAGCCTCTTTATCGAAAGGCCAACCATGCCATTCAGCACGACCAACCCACTCAGCTACTGCGTATTCAGCTTTAATATAGGTTTGGAGAAGAGGAGCCTTCTTCATAGCTTCCGTGAGTTCTTTAAGGAGCACGTTGTTAACCATGACAGTCAGCATGACGTCACGCTTAGCATAATCCAACATCTCTTCCGAGTACTCATGGAATGCATCAAAGTCTAACTTGTCGAACCCAAGATGCTTACCCCAGTTCTTAAGACTATGCGGAACATCTTTACCAAAGCGATTGAAGTCAAGAACCAGAGAAATAATCTGAAGATCGCGCATTTGGCAGGTTTCAGGAAACTTAAAATTAAAAAGCTTTTCAAGAACTAGGTTATCGAATTTTAGACTGTTAAAGCCTGCAACAAGTGTTGCTTTACTAAATTCCTCCTGCCAGCTGAGGTCACCCTCTAGCCAGTAATGAAGTTTCTCTGTATCAAGGTTGTATGCACAAAGGATCCACATGCGGGTACAACCGACCAACAGGTCATCTGTTTCAACGTCATATACCCAACGTGTCATTTACTTTTCAAGCTCAGCCAATACTGTGTCTACGTCTACAATCATTAGAGGCTTGCCATCGTTATGAAGGTAGGCCACTAGAAACTTAAGATACCAAAGAGCTTTACGGAGCTCTTGACGGGTATCATCTTTTTGACCGTCACGGTCGAGATACTTACGAATTTGAAGCTTGATAGCTGCTTTAAACTTCTCAGGATCTTTGAAGTCCGGAAGGTACTGCATAGTCTCAAGCCACTGCATTCCGTCGCAGTAGTCTTTATAGTGGCTGGGCGAAACAGGGTTAGACATTATAACTCCATTAAAAAGGGGTAGGCTCTCACCTACCCCACTAGTTTAATTAAACGCTGATATTGGCACCCGAGGAGCTGCCCTCATCTTCGTCGTACTCAATAACTTCTGTTTCAATTTCGCTGAAGCCGTCATCACGAGCCTTAGGCTTGTACACAATGTGTTTAACAAGCTGAACACCCATAAGCACACTTACAGTTGTAGCAGACCCATCAGGCTTTGTACCCTGGTATTGGAAGATCCGGACGTTACCAATAGAACCGTTTCCAACAGTCTTCGGATCGACAGGATTCCCCTTACCATCAACAAGCTCAGGAGCTTCACCAGCAGTGCCATCAGCCTTGACAGACTTCTTACGGAGATTGGCTCGGAAGAAAGTTTCACCTTCATCAGGCACAATCGCCTTAACCGGAATTCCAAGTTCTTCCCAAATCTTCTTGACGGCTTTATCGGTAGTTCTAACTTGAACTTCCCAGGTAGGCTTCACCTTGTCAAAGCGGTTATTCGGACGCTTCGGGTCAAGATAGGCGTGATGCAGTTCAACATTATTCAAAATAGGCATATGATCCTCGGATTTAAATGGATGCCCTCAAAGAGGGTTAATATAACGGGTTCTCGGGCCAGTTAGAATGGAATTTCTTCGTCAATGCTAGAAGCTCGAGTAATAGGTGTAGAAGCTGTAATAGCTTTATATTCTTCGACTGCAATGGTGGTAGCCGGTTCAATAAGGCCGTCTGGGACAATCCTTACTTGTAGTGGTTTGAATTCATCAAATACATACTTTTGAAGTGCGTAGTCGTGCCTAATAGTGTGAGCCTTAGCTAAGATTTCCAATACTAGGACCAAGTCTGAAGGCTCTACTTGGAGCAGCAGCTCGTCGTAAGCTTGAGGGATTAGGATATTAATCTTCATAAGTCAATCCTCTTTAAAAGCAGCATCCCATTCTTCGGGAACTGCGCCTGTCATAATAAACTCTCGATCATCAGCACTGAGCCTAGGGAAAGCGTTTTGAATAAGAGTTCCCGATTCATAATCTTTCCACTCAGCAGGCGTGATGTCTAGTTCTTTTGTTCTGGTGATCCCTGAGAAAAGGGACTTTCTAGAAATCTGCATGGATACCTGGATTAAAAGGAATTGACCATATATCGTTATCTGGTGAAGTCATCTTGATAGACTGGATAAGATTTTCAGACTGCATATAAAGATGTTGTGGGATATACCAAGTGTCTCCACCGGAGTTGGACGTGATCATAACAAGACAAGCAAAAGATTTGTCTGGAAGATAATAAGCGAGCTCATAAGTGCTTGCAGTCTCTCCTAGAGTTAAATGTCTAGTCCCATCTTCAGAGTGTTCGTCAGTAGGAATATTTTGGAGTTCTTGGGGAGTTTCTACTATATAGAAAGCACCACCGTAAGTGAAATCAAAGTCTTCAAAAATTCTAAAAAGATCTTCGGAAGCCTCTTTGATGGCATTGCCAACCATTTTCTGAAGTTCTATCCGGACAGGCAATGGAGCCTTTTGAATGTCATAGACACTTCTAATTACAATCATTTCGCCTCACACAAAGCAATAGTCAGATTCAAGTACAGCTCTGATATCCAAGCTACCAATCATGATTTGACTAGCATCACCCTGAATATCTTTCATGAGCTGTTCTAAAGGATTGGTCTCATAAAGCTCAACAAAGGTTTCTCTCACAAGTATAAATAAGCCCTCCACATCACCTAGCAGGGCTCCATAAGAGTCATGAATAGTTGTTATAGAGAATTCAGCTTCATGGACTGTGATAGCAAGATGGGCTGCATCCAGACTGTGGATAGCATTTGGGCTAGCAGATTGACCTTGCTTGTTCTTTGAAGGAACTACATCTTCAATAAAACACACAGCAAGTTGAAGAGTGTTTGTGTAGTACCCTGTACCCAGGCGCTCTCCTTCAGGAGGTCCATATTGTACCCAAATCTTTTTAACTTTACCCTGAGTATAGTTTTGGACAACCGGAAAGTTTGTTACAGGAACTGTCCAGGATAAGAACTCGCCTCGGTCCTCTGCTGCTTTACCTGCTTTTTCAAACACAGTAAGAAGCTGCATTGGGCGTTTAAGCGACACTCGACAACTCTCGTAGACTTCTCTTCCCATGTAAGCACCCCAACGTTGTTCAAGACCATTGAGAAGTTCAATACCATGCTTGGGTGCATCCGATATCTGTTGCTCACCGAGACCGTAAGGAGTACCACCGTAAGGGAGAGTCATAACATTACGTTTGACTACCTTCCTACGATCCTTAGGGCTGCTAAGCTTCTTCCAGAACACCGGTGCGGCAAGTGTTAAAAGCTCTTTATTTGAGTTCCTAAAGACTTTTAAGTCTTCAATCAAAGATTTACGCACATCTGAGTTTTGAGGAAGAGCATGGATTGAGGTCTTATATTTAAGGAGTTCGCTGATAAAGACGTCTATCTGGTCTTTTTCTTCTAAAGAAAAATCTTCACAGTACTCATCAATTCTTTCCCAAACATGTTTAGCGACGTAGTTATAAAGATCACCAGGAAAAGCGAGCGGGACAAGGTTTACGTGAGGCGCAGTTTCTTCATCAAGCGTAAGGGCTGAAAGATGCTGAGATCCATTATTGCTACCGTCTAAATAGCATTCTAAAGAAGATTCAAAACCATTAGTCATACGACCTGTGCTGCAATATTCTACAAGACGGTTGAATTCAAAACAAGCTGCTAAGAATTGCCAAGGCTTGTCAGCTTGCATCCAGCCCTGATTAGTTTTAGGATCTGTAGCATAGCTTAACAATACAGCAGCATTGCTCATAGTCCAATGAACTCTGTCCCTGAGTGGGAGTTTGTCAGTTTTTAGACCATCAGCTCTATCTGCATCGCCTGCCCAAAGATTGGCAAGATAGATGTATAACCATTTAGCACCATCTTTGCCTAAAGCCTTTTGATCAGCTCTTAAAAGTAGACCTCTTGCGGCATCTGAGCCTTGTTCATGGAGGTAAGCCGTTGTTGGGTACTTACGACCTCTAAAATCGTAGTAGTAAAGATGATAGAAAGTTTTGTCAACAAACTTGTCAGCAATAGTAATGATCGCTTTAGCTTCTCTAAGTTTGGTGGTCCTAGCTTCAGGATTGTGTTGGTCCCAAATGTCTGAGAAAGCTTCTGTTTTGTTATCGAGGGCCCATCTATAAATATCGTAGATGTCTTTATTAACACGCCAACCTTGGGTCTGAGCTTTGTTTACACAAGAAAATACAATTGGATGAGTATCAGGTTGGAGACTCTCCAGGACTCGTTTATTACCAGTTTTGACAAGTGTAGCACCTGTCTCATGCTTGGTACTAACCCAGGGAGCAAACGGAGTAAGACTTGGAAGCTTTTCAGCTTGAGTGATTGTCAAAGCATTCCAAAGAGCACAAATCAAATCATCGTTAGTAACTTGAATTATGTAAGCGTTGTGACCTTTAGAGCCCTGACCCAGAGTGACTTCAAGAAGACCTAACTGCTCAAACGAGTACAGGATGAATGCACCTGTCTTTGCTGCAGCTGAAGAGTCGCGTTTGAGTTTAAGCTTATTGCGCACTCCATGGCCCAAAGCAGAGATCACTTCTGTCAGGTATGTAGCTTGCTTTTTAAAACCTTTCTTTGGACGTGTGTATAAATAGACGATGGAGATTGCCATGTCTATATAAGACTCTACAGGGGCCGTTATGAGGAACTTAAGAGGACTTCGAGGATCTATTTCTACTTTACGTCTTTTATCCAATAACGCTATCAATGCCTGACGCATTATCTATCTCTCAGAATAAAACCTAGCCCGATAGAGATTACCAGGCTCACAAACACGCTTGCAAGAATACCGTTCAGAAGTCTATAGCAGAGCACCAAGGCTCCCATCACGAGTATTCCTGCAAGTACTATCATTTCTTTTCTTTACAATTCTCAATCGCCCAAAAATTTATTTGGGAACTCAGAACAGTTTAGAGCCATGTTCAGGGCTATTTAAAATGATAAAAATAAGAGAAAAGATGAACAGTTTAGAGCCATGTTCAGGGCTGTGGTAGACAGATTTTAGCCATGTCTAGGGCTTCTTGTTAGAAAAGTAGGTGGTGAATATCACCCACAAGCTCAAAAATAAGAGCTGGAAGTTGTAGATAATTCGCCTTGGGATTTTAAGAGGCCCAAACGCTGGCATTAGAAAGCCAACGGCTAGCGTAAATGCTAGGGCTACCAGTATGATGGATACTACAAAGCCTTCAGCGAGACTTCGTATAAAAGTCTTTGCAGGCATTTACAGAGCCCTTACAGCTTTCTTTTGGAGCTGTTTCACGATCGCGTTGATACCCAGAACCATCAAAGAACTGAGGATCGCGGCGACCGAGCCCAGAATCGTCATAGCCAGAAGCAGGACGAGACTGATGAGACCCGCAATGTTCCAGAGAATAGCCTGGATCACACGGAACGGAATGCTGATCACAAAGAGGAGAATTTTCATTAGCGGAACCTGATGAAGCCTTTCTGGAAGAGAAACGTGAGACCACGGAGAGCCATGGTCATGAACCAACCGACGATCTTGGCGAAGCCTACGATGAGGGCAACACCGGAGATGAAGCCAGCAGTACGGGCGACGGTTTGGGCGAACATAGTAAGACCTTTCTTTAAAGGACCGAGAACTTGTGGATATGCTTCTTGAACCAAGCAGACCCCATGAGCTTATCGGCAAGGACAGTGCTGATGACGATCATCAACACGTTGAAGATGATTACAAAGATCAAGGTTAGAAACCTCATATTAGACCTTTCTAGGACTTTCATATAAGATGGAAGATTTCCCGCAAACATACACCTCCAAGAATTAGGAGGAACGCCAGGAATAAGTTAAGAGCTACTTGCACGTGTCCACCTCACCACAGAACAAACGATTTCAACAACAAGGCCAAGCACAACAATAAGACCTAGCACGACTCCAGCTAGTGTAAGGACATTCGCGTTAGAGGCGACAAGTTTGAGGAGCTTGTGGCGTTTCGACCAGGGCACAGGTTGCGACTCCAGAGATTGATGTTGTTGAAGAGACTCTCTAGCTTTACAGCTTCTAGTTGATACCGGCGAGGCAACTTACTGAATTCCTCGTTGGTAAGCATCTCAAGCCCCTTGATGTGGGACTCAGTATACTCAAAGTATAGAACACAAATCTCAAGGGCATTGGCGGCACGAAAGATGGGAACGAAGTTTCTAAGAGAGACCTCGTTAGACTCGGCATACATTACATACATGCCTCTAAGGTAGAACAATCGCGCGAGTGGTCCTGAGACTGCTCCATTGATCTGCCGAAGAGCTTTGTAGTCGCGTTTGAACAGGTTAAATGACATCAAAGTCCCTTTCAAGCTTATCAGGTTCCCACCAACCTTTACTGTTATCACCCCAGATAACAGCGACCATACCGTCGGGAGCAACATAGACGACTTTCCCGCGGCTAATCTCATCGTACTTCACTAGGTCACCTGGTTTGAAAGGTTCTGCAAGCAAGTCAACTACGGAACTCACTGGAATAACGCCAAGATACTCACCATTGGCGTCTACTCCAAGATTCGAGCTTCTGAGATCAGGTTGGTATTTAGAGATAGTTACCTCTACAAGAATTTTGATGCCAGGATTTGCCCTGAGATAACCAGACGAGAAAAGTTTACGAGTCAACATTAGCTTACTTCCTATTCTTTAGAGAGTTAAACCGATCAAGACGTGAGGGTTTAGCTTATAATCACTAGCGACTCTGTATAACGCAAGCTTCAGAGTTTGTTCAGAGGTCCAAGATTCGACGAAATCATGAACCTTCTGCAACTCAGTAAGGAACTCCAAGTTCTCTGCAAAATACAGAGGAGTCTTAAATCGAATTACTAACTCTTTAACGCTTTGACTCTCCATCTGGGGTTCATACTCACTGTCAGGAATCAGACACCCAACTGCGCACTTATCCCCGCTGTATGCGCGGTATACGCAGAACCCATCCGGGTTTTTGGCTGGGTGTCCTTGAGTAAACAGGTGGGTGGCGACGGTATCGAAAATTTGTTGAGGTGTCATTGAGCTATATCCCATGAGAAACTAAGAGTTTTAAGTATATCGTAGTTGAGGTAGTGCTCCTTAGCAATCTCTTCCAGGCGCTTACGCATGTGCCGGGAACTGCTCCAGTTGTCCTGATTGTCATGAGCAGTCTGTAGCTTTCTTAGAAGCTCTCTGTTCTCTCTAAAATACTTGGGAAGCTGGCATGTTGTATCCCGCAGGAGACCATCGAGCACAGTTCCTTCCATAGACACTCGATAGAGCTTGTTAGGGATAAGACAGCCAACCGCACACTTGAGACCCTCAGGTGTACGATACACGCAAGTATAATTGTCAGTAGCACGCTCACCTTGTGTAAACAGGTGAGTGGCAACGGTGTCAAAGATTTCTTGGGGTGTCATCATAGGTCTCCTGTTAGGATAGACGCCCAGGAATCAAAGATTTCCAGAAAGTTAAGAATCTCTACCACTTCTCCCACAGTCTCCCATTCTGAGATTTGTTTGCTTGTAAGCAACCAACGCTCATTAGCAAAAGCTCCCAGCAAGAAAGCCTCAGGCAGTGTGGTAGTACCGTAGGCTGGCGTGTGAGAACTGCAGTAATGAAGGACTTTTGGGTAAAAAGCGTAGAGGGTGCAGGCAGAGTAGTGATACTCACTACAGTTAGAACAACTTGAGATCTCCATAGTCAGGAATCCAGCAGTTTAACAACAACTTCTGAGGGCGTG